>Ga0208998_1000034_pt1 | contig 20143 bp, 17 predicted proteins | sample MedBloCAOM2_M2_FD_187856 | JGI IMG/M metagenome (GOLD analysis project Ga0208998, IMG submission 187856) | Forest soil microbial communities from El Dorado National Forest, California, USA - Mediterranean Blodgett CA OM2_M2 (SPAdes) (version 2) | ecosystem: Environmental > Terrestrial > Soil >... | reverse complement strand
GGGGCATGCCCGTCGGAGCAACAGCGGGGAGGCTCCGACGGGCATGCCCCCGACTCCCCCCACGCTCGATCCATCCACGATCGACTTTGCCGGCACCGGGCTGGTCAGCCTTTTCATCCGACACTCGCTCGGCGAGCCGCCGCTGACCGGGGCCACCGAGCGCAACGTGGTCCAGATCGCGGACCCGGATTTGGCGCCGAAGAGCCGACCGAGCGATCGCCGCCAGGTCCGCAAGAACCTCGAGGCTGGGTATGAGCTGGAGCTGGTTCCTGGGCCGGCGACCACGCTCGACCAGCGCGCCGGTTTCGCCGACGTCTACGAGCAGACGATGCGCCGCACCGGCGCCGCCGGCCACTACTTCTTCCCCGCCGCCTACTTCGACCGCGTGCTGGAAGCCGACCGCACCTGGCTGGCGCTGGCGACCGCGCCTGGGGGCGAGCTCGCCGCCGCCTCGCTCGCAGCGGTCAGCGACGGCTTCCTCCACTACTACCTCTCCGGCAGCGCCGACTCCCACCTGCGCGACTCGCCGATGAAGAACGTCGTCGCCCGCCTCGTCGAGCACGCCGCCGAGCTCGCCCTCCCCCTCAACCTCGGCGGCGGCCTCGCCGCCGGCGACGCCCTCGAGGAGTTCAAGCGCGGCTTCGCCAACCGCCAGGAGACCTGGCACGCCTCAGAGCTCGTCTGCGACCCGCAGAAGTACGCAGAGCTAAGCGCCGGCCACCCCGCCACCGGCTTCTTCCCCGCCTATCGAGCCTGAACAGCGGCCCGCTAAGCGCTATTCGGCCGGTGCGGCCGGCGTCGGCCCGGTGAACGGAAACGCTTCCGCCGGCTCGCCGCCGTACTTGCCCCAGGTCGCCTTGCCGAAGGCACGGATCGCATCCAGCGTCGCCGCGCCTTTGTAGGTGGGGCAGTCGAGCAGGTTGGTCCAGGTGGTCGCGGCGACTTCGTAGGGCATCTTGTCGTTGGGGAAGAGCAGCGTTGCCCCGTACATCGTGTCGTAGAGGCCCTTCAGCGCCAGCTGGCCCTCTTCGGGCAGGTCGGGCGAGTACTGGATCTCCATCCGCCCGTGCTCGAGCGAGTGCACGTAGTCGATTTCTTCCGGCGTTTCGAGGTAGGCGCCGTCAGCCTGCTGGTAGGGCGGTTCGACGTGGTTGCCCGAGGTCGGCGGGTTGGTCTTGTAGTCGGGCGGCGGCGAGCCGACCGGGAGGTGGTTGTGGCCCTCGTCCTTGAGATGCAGGCGCAGATCGCAGCCCGCCGCCTCGGCCGCCGCCGCGAGGTCGGTCACCTTGGCCGCCGCCGGCGCGGTCCCGGCGCGGCTGTCCGGTTCGATCCCGTTGGTCGAGCCGATCGAGGCGTTGAGGTTGATGTGGGCATCGCCTTCCGTGGCGCCGCCGTTGTCGCTGTCGCCGCCGCTGGCGAGGACGAAGACCACGACCGCGATTGCCAGGACCACGACCGCCGCCACCGAGTAGCCGACGATCAGCCTGGTGCGGTTGGAGCTCTCCGCCGCCCCTTCGCTCTCGATCCGTTCCTGGCGCCGCTGCTCGCGCTCGTTCCGCTCTCCCATCGTGCCCAGCCTAGTCGGCGCTGCCGGTCAGCGAGGCGGCGTCGCCGCGGACCCGCTCCCACGGCTTCGAGGCGCGCAGGGCGCCGAGCACGGCCCGCGTCGCCGGCGCTTTGTTGAGGGCGTAGAAATGGATGCCGGGAGCGCCGGCGATCAGCAGCTCGGCGCACTGCTGCGCGGCGAAGGCGACGCCGAGCTCGAACTCGCGCTCCGGGTCGCCCCCGGCCGCCTCGAACGCCGCTTCCAGAGGCGCCGGGATCGAGGCGTCGCAGAGGTCGCAGATCCGCTTCGTCTGGACGAAGCTGGCGACCGGGATCACCCCGGCCAGGATCGGCACCTCTATCCCCCGCGCCCTTGCCGCCCGCACGAAGTCGAAGTAGACCTGGTTGTCGAAGAAGAGCTGGGTGATCAGGAAGGCGGCGCCGGACTCGACCTTGGTCTTCAGGTAGGAGAGGTCGGTGTCGAGGTCGGGCGCCTCCGGGTGCACCTCGGGGAAGCAGGCGCCGCCGACGGCGAAGTCCCAACCGGCGGTGACGAAGGCGGCCAGCTCGGCGGCGCTGCCGAGCCCGCCCTCGGCCCGGACGAAGTCTCCCTCGCCCCGCGGCGGGTCCCCGCGCAGAGCGAAGACGTTCTCGATCCCGGCCGCGGCGATCCGGTCCAGGGTCACGCTCAGCCCCTCCGTCGTCTCGCCGACGCAGCTGAGGTGGGCCATCGTCTCGAAGCCGAGGTCGTCCTTCAGGGCCGTGGTGATCTCGACGGTGCCGTCGCGGGTGCCACCGCCGGCGCCATAGGTGACTGAGACGAAATCGGGCTCGAGATGGCTCAGCTCCCGCGCCGTCTCGTACAGCTGCGCCGTCGTCTCCGCCGTCTTCGGCGGGAAGAACTCGACCGAGAAGGTCGGCCGCCGTGCCGCGATGATCTCGTCGATCCGCATCGGTGGAGGGTACTTAGAGTGCGGAGTTTGCGGGCACCTCGTCGCCGCATCCCTGGACGGCGGGCGCAGCAGGGGCTACCTTCGCTCTGCGACCGGGAGAGACCGGTCCCCGCGGAAGCCGAGCGGGGAGCGGCCTCGAAGGTGGCGCAACCGAGCTTCTAAGCGCGAAGGCTACGCGCGAGGCAGGCAACGAGCGTCATCGCCGGTCGCGTTTTTCGTTCCCTCCGGCCAACATCGGGGATCCCTATCAAGGTCGTCGACTTGACCCGCCCATAGTTGGGTGAACTCGACAACGTGGCCGAGTCAGCGATGAGCCCGCCGAAGCCGCGCCGCCCTCGCCAGGGTCGCTCGCACGTAGGTGGGTTCGTGGCAGATCTGACCGTGGGTAAAGCGAAGCGTCGTCAGGCCAGAGCCGGCATGCGCGTTGTCGCGCCGCTTGTCGCTCGCCTGCTTGAACGGAGTGCGGTGGTAGCGCAGGCTGTCGGCCTCGACCACGATGCCGAGGTCGGGCCAGTAGAAGTCGACCCGGTATCCACTCAGCCGGGCCTGCGTCTGCGGCATGGGCAGGCCAGCTTCGAGGGCGAGTGGCGGGAAGAGTCGCTCGAGCTCGGTGGCGGTGAGGGTGACGGTCGGCCCATCGAGCAGCCGGCACAATCGCCTCGCGCCGGGCCACTGGGGCAGTGCGTCGATCGTGCTGCGCAGTTGCTCAGGGTCCGCCAGCCGCAGGTGGTCCGCCTCGTTGACCGCTGCTTCAAGCTGGCCGTTGGGCAGGCCGGCGGCGAGGTCGACAAGGGTGGCGGCGGGGTGGGTGACCGGGATGCCGTCGACCTTGCGCCGTCCTGGCAGCTCGTGGTTTCGCCGACGGTGGACGCGAATGCCAGGGCGCAGCCTGGCATGCCCAGCCACGACCACATGAATGTCCGCTTGCCTGACGTCCTTTGGCTGGGCCCGCCGAATACCCCAGAGAGCCGCGGCGCTGTGGTGGCTGAGCAACGCCGCTGGTCCGCAGGCGAGCACCGCGGCCATCCACCGGCCCCGTCTCCCGACATCCGGTCGGCCGACCGCGTAAACCCCACGCATCAGGGGGTGGAGGCGACCGCTCGACAGCCGATGCTCGACCGACCTTGGCCCCATCCCAAGCGCCAGTAATTGCCCGCGAGTCACCACCCCGTGCTGACGCTCCGCCAGCTGCCAGACGGCCCCTGCCCAAGGTCGTCGAGTTGACCCACCCATAGTGGGGTCAAGTCGACAACCTCGAGAGTTTCTCCCCTCAGAACTGCCCGAGCTCGCTGCTGCCGTCCGCGGCTGTGCCTAGCTTTGGGTCCTGGCCTGGAGACCTGCCCTCCGGCCCGCGACCGGGGCGCACTTCCGGGAGCTGGGCGTCGCCGGCGAACCCCGTGAGCGCCGTTCGCAGCGACATAGCCCGCCCGCTCCCACCTTCGTCCGCGCCACCGGCGGTGTCGTTCCGCCGGTGGCGCCGCCGCTCCTGAGGCTTCGCCGCGCCTCAGCCGCCCTCGGGTCGCTCGGCCTATGGGAGGATGAGCCGATGAGCGGGGAGGTTCGCTACGAACGGATCGGCGCGGCCGCGGTGCTGACGATCGACCGGCCCGAGCGCCGCAACGCCGTCGACGGCGCCACCGCCCGGCTGCTGCGCCGGGGCTTCGACGAGTTCGAGGCCGACGGCGGCGCCCGCGCCCTCGTTCTCACCGGTGCGGGTGGCGAGGCCTTCTGCGCCGGCGCCGACCTCAAGGCGCTCGATCTCGACGTCGACGATCCCGCCGGCCCCGAGGGCTTCACCCGCCTCACCCCATCGAAGCCGGCAATCGCGGCCGTCGACGGCTGGTGCCTGGCCGGCGGCCTCGAGCTGGCGCTCTGGTGCGACCTCCGCCTTGCCACCCCGGGCTCCACCTTCGGCTTCTTCGAGCGCCGCTGGGGGGTGCCGCTGGTCGACGGCGGCACCCAGCGCATGCCCCGGGTCGTCGGCATGGGCCGGGCCCTGGAGCTGATCCTCACCGGCCGCCCGGTCGCGGCGGAGGAGGCGCTGCGGATCGGCCTCGTCAACGAGCTCGTCGCTCCCGGCACCCACCTCGAGCGCGCGCTCGAGGTGGCGGAGCGGATCGCCGGCTTCCCGCAGGAGACGATGCTGGCCGATCGCCGCGCCGCGATCGAGGGCGCGGGCCTGCCGCTGGCCGAGGGCCTCGCGCTCGAGCACCGGCTCGGCCGCGAGACGCTCGAGGTCGCCGTCCGCGGCGCCGCCCGCTTCGCCGCCGGCGAGGGCCGCGGCGGCACCGGCGTCTAGGTCCAGCGGCTCAACCCTCGCGGGCGACGCGGCGCATCTCGTCCTCGGCCGCCTCAGGGCCGAGGTAGGGCATCAGCACCGCGAACAGCAGCTCGGGCAGGATCCGCCGCAGTTCCGGCCCTCGCCCGGCGCGGACCTCGTCGAAGATCATCGAGGTGGCGCCGCCGATCGCGAAGCGCGCGGTGTCGGCCGGCAGCTCCTCGCCCTGGGGCGACGCGGTGCGGCCTTCCTCGAGGAAGTAGGTGAAGCGGCCGAGCGCGCCGCGGTAGCGGATCCGCGCGTCCTCGCCGACGGCCGTGACCTCGACCATCGCCATTCGGGCGATGTCGTGCTCCCTCGCCAGCAGGTCGACCAGGGCCCGCAGCGCGGCGCAGATCCGGTCCTGCCAGGGCTGGCCGACGGTGCTCTCGAAGGCGGTCGAGACGTGGGCGACGAGGACGTTGATGACCGCGTCGTAGGCCTCGAGGAAGCAGCCCGCCTTGCCGACGAACAGCTCGTCGAAGGTCTCGCGACTGACGCTCGCCGCTTCGATCACGTCGTCGACCGTGGTCGCCTCGTAGCCTTTCGCCGCGGCGACCCGGACCATCGCCTCCAGCAGCCGCTCACGCTCGGAGCGAACCGCGTACGCCTGGGGGAGCGCTTGGCTCGCGCCAGACCTGGACTGTGGATTCGATGCCGAAGAATCCATCCCAACCAGCGTAGGGCAGCAACGGCGGACTGTCCAACCATGCCTATGCTCTGGCCATGAAGATCGGGATCGTCGGCCTCGGCTACGTCGGCCTGCCCCTCGCGGTGGCCTTCGCGGAGGCCGGGCACGAGGTCAGCGGCCTCGACCTCGACGCCGCCAAGGTGGAGGCGCTGAACGCCGGCCGCAGCTACATCGAGGACGTCCCCGACAGCGTCCTGGCGCCGCTCGGCGCGCGCCTGCGGGCGAGCGCCGACTACGCCGACCTGGCTCCCTGCGAGGCGCTGATCGTCTGCGTGCCGACGCCGCTGACCAGCTCCCGCGAGCCCGACCTCACCTACCTGCTCGAAGCGGCGGCGTCGATCTCGGAAATCCTCCGCGCCGGCCAGCTGGTCGTGCTCGAGTCGACCACCTATCCGGGGACCACCCGCGAGCGCCTCACCCCGATCCTCGAAGAGTCCGGTCTGGCGCTCGGCGACGACTTCCACGTCGCCTTCTCGCCGGAGCGGATCGACCCCGGCCGCACCGACTACACGATCAGGACCACGCCGAAGCTGGTCGGCGGCATGACCCCTGCCTGCACCGAGCGCGCCCGCGAGCTCTACGCCCTGGTCTGCGACGAGGTCGTGGTCGTCTCCACGCCCGAGGCGGCCGAGCTCTCGAAGCTGCTCGAGAACGTCTTCCGCTCGGTCAACATCGCCTTCGTCAACGAGCTGGCGCAGCTCTGCGACCGCCTCGGCATCGACGTCTGGGAGGTGATCGACGCCGCCGCGACCAAGCCCTTCGGCTTCATGCGCTTCGACCCCGGCCCGGGGATGGGCGGCCACTGCCTGCCGGTCGACCCCTTCTACCTCGCCTTCCGCGCCCGCGAACAGAACTTCTACCCGGAGTTCATCGAGCTCGCCGGCAAGGTCAACCAGGCCCAGCCGGCCTTCTGCGTCGAGCGCATCGAGCGCACCCTCAACCAGGCCTCGATGCCGGTCAAGGGCTCGAAGGTCCTCATCCTCGGCGCCAGCTACAAGGCCGGCAGCGGCGACACCCGCGAGTCCCCCGCGCTGACGATCCTGCGCCTGCTCGCGGCCCTCGAAGCCGACCTCTCCTACCACGACCCCTTCGTCCCCGAGCTCCCCGAGTTCGGCCTCGCCTCGGTCGACCTCGAGCAGGCGCTCGCCGCCGCCGACCTCGTCGCCATCGTCACCGCCCACCCCGGCATCGACTACGCCGAGGTCGTCTCGCGGGCTCCCCGCACGCTCGATTTCCGCGGAGTCACCCGCGGCATCGAGGCGGACGGCCTCGAGCGCCTCTAGACGCTCGCGGCCTGCATCTCGGCCCCCGCGACCTCTGCACCGAAATACGGCAGAACCGCGAAGTACATGAACTCCGGGAGCAGCTGGCGGAAGCCGTCGCTGCTGCCGGTCGCGAGCCGCGAGTGGACCACCGCGTGGATCCCGGCGGTAATCCCCTCGCCGGCGATCGCCGGAGGCGCCTCGGACTCGCCGGCGACCTCGCGGGCCTGGTCGAGGAAGGAGTTGACCCGCGCCATCGCCTTCGAGCGCCTGGCCAGCGCCTCGGGCCCGGCGGCATGGACCTCGACGACGAGGGCACGCCCGACGTCCGGCTCGGCGTCGAGGAAGTCGAGCAGGGCGCCGAGGCCGGCGCGCAGCTTCCCTGTCCAGCTCTCCTCCCCCGCGGCGGCGCCCACGATCAGGCCTTCGACCCGCTCCACACCGGCGTCGTATGCCTGCAGGTAGCAGTCGTCCTTGTCGCTGAAGTTGTCGTAGAAGGCCTGGCGGTAGACCCCGGTGCGACTGATCACGGTGCGGACCGAGGTCGCCTCGTAGCCCTCCGCCCCGACCGCTTCGAGCATCCCCTCGAGGATCGTCGGGCGCTTCGAAGAGGTCACGAGTTTGAGTTCGGGAGCGTTGTCGATCCGGGAGCCGGGAGCCCCTGGAACGCCGACCCTCCTAGCCCCTGCCAGGGCCCTGGTATCGGCGCGCTTTCCCATCTGCCCTTCCTTTTGTCGATCAAGGGAACCGCTTGTCTGGCTTCCGGTACTTTAGCGGTATATAGCGCCCCCGTCCAGCTTGTAAGCCACTTGGCATCAAGGTACTCTGGCGTTCGTGGCCGAAAACGCATCGACGATGCGACCCCCGCCCGGTCGGCATCCCCTCCCCAAAGAGTTCATCGCCCAGCATCAGCGGGCGCGCATCATCTCGGCCCTCGCCGAGGAGACCGTGGAGAAGGGCTACCGTGCCGTCACCGTCGCCGACATCGTCCGCCGCGCCGGCATCGCCCGCAACACCTTCTACGAGAACTTCTCCTCCAAGGAGGACTGCTTCCTCGCCGCCTCGGAGTTCGCGGTCAAGGAGGCGCTGCGCCGCGTCGTCGACGCCGCCAGCAAGGTCGACACATGGCCGGCCCGGGTCAACTCCGGCCTTTCCGCCTTCCTCCACTACGTCGCCAGCGAGCCTGCCCTGGCCCGGACCTGCATCGTCGAGGCGCTCTCCGCCGGCCCCGCCGCGGTCGAGCGCTACGAGCGCTCGATCCAGGCCTTCGTGCCGCTCTTCCGGATGGGCCGCAAGGTCTCCCCGCACGGCGAGGAACTGCCGGGCACGCTCGAGGAGACGATCGTCGGCGGCGTCTTCTGGATCATCTACCAGCGCATCATCATGGGGCAGACGGAGCAGATCGAGGAGCTGCTGCCGGAGCTGGTCGAGTTCTCCCTCACTCCCTATCTCGGCGCCGAGGCAGCCAAGCGGGCGGCGGCCGAGCAACCTCAGACCGCCAACGGCTGAGTTCGACAAGGCAGGGATCGGGGGTCCCATGACCTAGTGCTCGAGACCGAGACTCGAACCTCCGCCGCCTCCGAGCGGGCGCAACTGATCGAGGCCCTGATCGAGACTGGCGCCGAGCGGGGCTACATGGACACCTCGATCGAGCTGGTCGTCGCCCACGCCGGCCTCGACCGCCCCGCCTTCGACCGCCACTTCCGCGGCAAGTACGACTGCTTCCTCAGCGCCTGGCAGGAGATGAACGAGGAGTGCATGCAGTCGGTCATGCGCGCCTACGACAGTCAGCAGTACTGGCCCGACCGCCTGCGCGCGGTCGCGATCGAGGTGGTCGGCTCGCTCTGCAACGACCCCAGCCGCGCCGGCTTCGCGGTCGAGGTGCTGGCCGCCGGCGACGCTGCCCGCGCCCGCCGCGACATGACGATGCGGGTGATCGCCTCGCTGATCGACGCCGGCCGCAAGGAGATGGACGACCCCGAGTCGGTCCCCCACACCACCGCCGAGGCGCTCGCCGGCTCCGCCTACGGGCAGGTCTACGCCAAGGTCGTGCGCGGCGACACCGACGAGCTGCCGAAGCTGATCCCGCAGCTGATGTCGGCTGCGGTGATGCCCTATCTGGGCGTCGAGGCGGCGCTCGAAGAGCTTGACCGTGGCTCAAAAATGCCCGACCGGTATCGTCGTCCTGTGGCCGCAACCCCCGCCGACACGCCGGTCGAGAACGGCGAGGAGTATCCCCCCGAGCTTGCCCGCCTCCCCCCGGGGCGACACGGCCTGCCGCGCGAGTTCGTCGCCCACAACCAGCGCGAGCGCCTGATCGCCGGCCTCGCCGAGGCGATCGCCGAAAACGGCTACGCGGGGACAACCATCGCCCACATCACCCGCCACGCGGCGGTCTCGCGGCGCACCTTCTACGAGCACTTCGCGAGCAAGGACGAGTGCTTCGTCGCCGCTTACGACACGGTGATGGCGGAGCTGCGCGAGCGCGTCGGCCAGGCCTTCGAGGAGGCGGACGACTGGCCGCGCGCGGTCAAGGCCGGGATCGGCGCGATGCTGCGCTTCCTCGCCGCCGAGCCCAACCTCGCCCGGCTCTGCATGGTCGAGGCGCTGGTCGCCGGGCCGGTCGTGGTCGAGCGCTACGACAGCGCCATCCAGAGCTTCGTCCCCTACTTCCAGACCGGCCGCGAAGGCCGCTCGCCTGAAGTCCTCGCGCGCCTCTCGGCGACCACCGAGGAGGCCCTGGTCGGCGGCATGATGTCGCTGATCTCCCGCCGCATCATCGCCGGCAAGACGGCCGAGCTGGAGAGCCTGCTGCCGGACCTGGTCGAGTTCACCCTCACGCCTTACCTCGGCAGCGACGAAGCCGCCAAGGTCGGCCGCGAGGGCTGAGCTCGCCCCCGGCGGATTTGGCGGAGGCGACGGGCGCTACGGCAGTGGCCTGGCGCCACCTGGGTCGCGGCTGTCACCGCTGGCGCCGCCGTGCACGCCCGCGCCTCGCCGATGTTTGGCCAACATCTGCGTGCAGACTCTCATATGGCGAGAGTTAACGCAAGACTTCTTGAATAAACGGCGAAGTATGAGATCGGGGACGTCAGTTCATCCCGCGGCTCCGGCCGAACGCAGCTCCAGCCAGGCCTCCTCCTCGCCGAAGTAGTTGAGGGCGACGAGGTGGGCGAGGTCCGGCAGCAGGCGCTCGACCTGGGCGGCCCGGCCGGCGCCGATCTCGAGCCCGATCGATTCCTCGATCGCCCCGACCATGAAGCCGGCGGTCATGGCGCTGGTCGAGGGCAGGGCGGCCGGGTCCGAGCGGGCGCTGTCAACGGCGGCGATCAGGCGCTCGACCATCTGCTGGTGGGTGGCCCAGGCCCGGCCGCGGGCGGCGCGGACCTCGATCAGCAGCGCCTTCGCCAGCAGCGGCTGCTCGGCGACGAAGCGCAGCAGCTCGGTCAGGGCGGCGCGAAAGCCGAGCCGCCAGGTAGGCGCTGTCCGGCCGGCCTCGAGCAGGTCCTCGCAGAGCCGGTCGGCGGCAGCCTCGTAGGCCTGGGCGAAGCACTCGTCCTTGCTGCCGAAGCGGCGGTGGAACTGGTCGCGGCCGATGCCGGTGCGAGCGACCACCTCCTGCACCGTCGCCTTCTCGTAGCCGAGGGCGCCGACGGTGAGCAGGATCGCCTCGTGGACGCCGGCCGCGGTGTCGCCACGGTCGGGCGCGGCCTCCGGCCAAGAGCGAACCGCGCGCAGTGGACGTTGCCCTTCCACCCGAGGTACGTTAGCCCATATTTGGGAACTCGCAACACCTTGAGCGATCTTATGTACTGACGTCGTACCTATGGGAACCCGCGCTATCCTGAGAGGGTGCGTGCCCTGCCCGGAAAGGCCTCGCGGCAGCCCGCCGGCCCCCAGCCGGTGAGCCGTACGGGCGCTGCCGCGGACCAGCGTCGCCGCATCCTCGAGGCGACCGCCGACCTCGTCGCCGACCACGGTTACCAGGGGACGAAGATCGAGACGATCGTGCGCCGCGCCAAGGTCGGCTACGCGACCTTCTACAAGAACTTCGACGACAAGCAGGGGGCCTACCTGACCCTGCTCGACACCGCCTACGAGCTGACCGCGCGCCGGGTCCAGCAGGCCTACGACCGCGAGGACGAGTGGCCCGACCAGGTCGCCGCCGGCCTCGGCGCTCTCTTCGAGCAGATCGGCGAGCACCCCAACGTCGCCCGCGCCTGCCTGGTCGAGGCGCTCACCGCCGGCCCGGAGGCGGTCGCCCGCCACGAGGCGACGCTGAAGCGCTTCGTGCCGCTGCTGAAACCGGGCCGCAAGCTCAACCCGCGCCGGGCCGAGCTGCCGGACACGCTCGAGGACACGCTCACCGGCGGCGTCCTCTGGGTGATCAACCAGCGCCTGATCGCCGGCGAGGCCGAGGCGCTGCGGGCGCTGCTGCCGGAGACGATCGAGTTCGTGCTGCGCCCCTACGTCGGCGAGGACCGGGCCGCGCACGAGGCCGCGCTCGCGGCGTCCAGCTGATTCAGGCCGGAGAGCCTTAGGAGACGCTGCCGCGCGGGACGACCCAGCGCGTGGGCTGATCGGTCACCGCGGCAATTCGCTCGAAGTCGGAGTCGTAGTGGAGGACGGTGAGCTCATTGACCTCGGCGCAAGCCGCGATCAGGAGGTCTGGGATGGACAGTCCTCGGTGCTGAGAACGCGAGGCGAGCGTCGCTTGCACTGCCAACGCTCTGCTCAGGCACACATCTTCGACCGGCGCGTGGGGCATGCCCCGCAGGCCATCTACCGCGGCACCATAGATCCGTGGACTGCTGGCGCCATAGAGGAACTCGAGATCGACGATGCCGCAGGTAGCGGCTTCGCCCTCGCGGATCAAAGGGTCCAGTGCTTCGCGGACCTCGGCTCGGCTCTGCCGCCGGACCAGCGCGCTCGTGTCTATGAGAAAGATCTCCCACCCGCTCTCCAAGCGCCCTTCATCACCTCTGGGTTGTCGAGCTCCAACGCGCCAGGGGTATCCAGCAGCTCGAGCAGCTTTTCTCGCTGTCGTCTTTTCACGATCGCGTCGAGCGCCGCATCGACCGTCTCGGTCATCGTCTTCGTCCCCAAGATCTCCTTGGCCGCGTCGACCTTCTCAGTGTCGACCTCGAATGACGTCTTGCGCCTGCTGATCGTGATCACGCTCCTCAGGATATAGCGATTTCCAGCTATCTAGATAGCAAGTTACAGAGAATTTGCTATCTCGTGACATATTGCTCAGACGGCCATATCCTTCATCCGTGTCCGACGAAGAGCTCGGCCCGCTCCCCGCCGGCCGCCACGGCTTCACTCGCGAGCAGGTCGCCCACAACCAGCGCGAGCGCCTGATCGCCGGCCTCGCCACCGCCGTCGCCGAGCACGGCTACAACGCGGTCACGCTGACCCACATCACCAAGGCGGCGGCGGTCTCGCGGCGCGTCTTCTACGAGAACTTCGAGAGCAAGGAGGCCTGCTTCCTCGCCGCCTTCGACGTCGTCGTCGAGCACATTCGCGAGCTGGTCGGCGAGGCGGTCGGCGCGGCGCCGGACTGGCCGCACCGGGCGATTGCCGCGGCACGCGAGGTCCTCGCCTTCCTCGCCGCCGAGCCCGACCTGGCCCGGCTCTGCCTGGTTGAGTCCCAGAGCGCCGGCCCGGTGGTGGCGGCGCGCTTCCACGACGCCGTCCGCGAGCTGGTGCCACCGCTGGAGCGGGGGAGGGGAGAGCGCGCCGCCGAGCGCCCCCTGCCCGCGACCACCGAGGACTCGACGATCGGCGCCCTCGTCTCGCTGGCCGGCCGCAAGGTCGCCGCCGGCGAAGCCGCCCGCCTCGCCGATCTCCTCCCCGACTTCACCGAGTTCATCCTCTCGCCGTACCTGGGCCCCGCCGAGGCCGAGCGCCTCGCCCGCCAGGCCGCCTGAGCCTCCACAGTTCTAGGAACTTTCCTTTCCTTTCGGGAACTTCTCCTTGACAAACCCGCGTGTCGCTGGTTCACTTACCGCGCTTGCCGGTACGGACAGCATCTTTTGGGAACTGTCTCTAACCATCGAGCAAATCAGGGAACACGCTGCACCGGAATCAATTTCGCAGGGACAACAGGGACGGGACCCAGGGACGGGCCCCAAAAAGGAGAGATGCAGATGTCGAAGCCTCGTAGGGCCGTCTCGAGCGGAGCTCACCGGCGCTGGCCGCTGACCATCTTCCTGCTCGTGGCCGCATTTCTTGTCGTGGCGACCTGCGCGTCCGCGAAGGAAACCCGCATCGTCGAGTCGTCCTTCGGCACCGGCGAACTGTCCCTCGGCACGCACAGTGGTGTCGCGGTTAACGACGCCACCCACGACGTCTACGTCGCCGACAGCGGTCACGGCGCGGTCGCTCGCTTTAAAGCCGACGGCACTCCGATTGCCAGCTTCGCCTCGCTGAGCAGTCCGACCTTCATCGCGGTCGACAACTCCGGTGGGGCCTCGCAGGGGGCGGTCTACGTCGTCACCGCCGAAAGCGAAATCGCCAAATTCTCCGCCTCCGGCGCTCCCGAGATGTCCTGGGGCACGGCGGGTGTGCTCAGCGGCTTCCCTGGCATCGCCGGGATCGCTGTCGGTCAAACGGGGACGCTGTTCGTGCTGCAGGAAAGCAGTGCTGTCCACGGCTTCAGCCCTGCCGGTGTCGAGCAGGTGAGCTTCACCGCTCCGCGTGGAACGAGAACCAACGGCTTGGCGGTGGATTCCGCAGAGAACCTCTACAAGGTCGACGGCACCCCCGAAGTGACGAAGTTCAACGCCGCCGGAACCAACCTCTCCGACAACCTGACCGGCCGCGAAGACGCTGCGGCCCTCGGTCTCGACTCGGCCACTGACGATCTCTATGTAGTCAACGGAGGCTTCGGTGCGCTTTTCGTCAGCGTCTTCGAAGTGAACTGCGGCGAAAGGTGCAGCGCCAAAGAAGAGTTCGGCGGCGGTGAACTCGGCAACCCGTCCGCCGTGGCGATCGATGCGGCCTCCGGTGCCGTCTATGTGGCGGACGCAGGTACCGGCCGGGTGAATCATTTTGGCTCACCGGTCATCGTCCCGGACGTGACGGTGGAAGCGGCGACGGAGCTGACGCCGAAGAAAGCGACGCTCCATGGCTCGGTCAATCCCGATGGGCTGGCCGTCACCGAATGCAAATTCGAATACGTCGCGGAAGGAGATCCAGCGAGCTCGGTGCCGTGTCAAGGCGCGATTCCGACCGACGAAAGCAGCCATCCGGTTGAAGCCGCGATCACGGGCCTGAAACCGAACACCACCTACACGGTGCGATTGATCGCGCGCAACGCCAACGGCAAGAATGCCAGCACGGCCGGCAACTTCACGACGGCGTCGACCGCGGGCGCCCAACCGGCTACGGAGATAACCACGACGGGCGCAACGCTCAACGGGCTCGTCGCACCCGAAGGCGAAGCAGTTACGGAATGCTTCTTCGAGTACGGCGAAACCGAAAGCTTCGGCTCGACCGCTCCCTGTGTGGGTGCGATCCCCGCCGACGAAGGAGTCCACCCGGTACAGGCGGCGATAGGCGGTCTGGCGCGGGAAGGCCACTATTTCTTTCGCCTGGTGGTCAAGCAGGCCGGCGGCGAAGCGCAGAGCACGGTCCAGTCCTTCGAATCCGCGGGCGCGCGGGTCAGCGAAGAAGTGCCGCACGACATCGGCGTCAGCGAAGCGACGCTGGAAGCGACGATCGATCCGCGCGGTCTCGCCACCAGCTACTTCTTCGAATACGGGCCGTCGATCGCCTACGGCGAGCAGACCGAACCGGAAACCGTCGACGGGGCCGAAACGGTGGCGCAGACGATCGGAGATCTCGCCGCGAAAACCGCCTATCACTGGCGGATCGTTGTCACCGACTCCTTCGGTGAGGTGGATGGCGCGGATCACATCTTCGAAACCCAGTCGCCGATCGAAGCGCCGGAAACTGGCTGCCCCAATCAGGTCTTCCGCAGCGGCGTCGGGGCCTTCCTTTCCGACTGCCGCGCCTATGAGCAGGCCTCTCCGGTGAACAAGAATGGCGGTGGGGTGCAGGCCGCTCCAGGCACCCTGCGCGCCTCCGAGGACGGCAACGGCGTCACCTTCTTCAGCCAGGCGGGCTTCCCCGGCGGCGTCGGGGCCCAGGAGGTCCCGACTTTCCTCGGGTCTCGCAGAGGCGGAGCCTGGACGACCCAGGGCCTGTTGCCACCCCAGGCTCTCGGCGAACAGGCGTCCTACATCGGCTTGACCCCGAACTTCGACTACGCGATCGCCGAAGCGACGCTCGAAGGCAAAACCGCCGTATTCGCTCGCAATCTCGGGAACGGCGCGGTAACGATGGTGGTTCCGTATCAGCCGGGATGCGAAGGCGGGTGCTTCACCCTAGCCGGGGCCAGTGCCGACGGCTCGAAGATCTTCCTGGAAACCCGACGTCCGCTGACCGCAGGAAAGGCAGGCGAAGAAACGCCGCCTGGTCAGCCGAACCTCTTCGTCTGGGACCGCGGAACCGGTGAAATCAGCCTGGTCGATGTCGGAACGAACGGAGAGCCGCTGCCTGAAGGTGGCTTTGCCGGTCCCTACGTCTGGTTCGGCGTCCTAGACAAGAGGAACGGCGGCTCCGCGGAAAATCTCTACACCAGCGCGATTCACGCCATCTCGACCGACGGAGATCAGGTTGTCTTTACCGAAGCGGGCGAAGAAGAAGGCCACACCCAGCTCTTCGTCCGGCGAGGGTTGAACGGACCCTCTCCTGCCTCGATCCAGGTTTCCGCCTACCAGGATGGCCTCGAAGGCGCAAAGCGCCCCGCGGTGTTTCTCGAAGCGACGCCCGACGGGCGCTACGTGTTCTTCAAGTCGAAGGCGGAGCTGACCAGCGACGCGAACAACGGCATCGAAGAAGAATCGTGGAATCTCTACCGCTTCGAGGTGCCGACGGAAGAACTGATCGACCTCACTCCGGATCCGGCGAACCTGCGTGAAAATGGTCCCGGCGTCCTGGGCATGCTCGGGTCGAGCGCTTCCGGCGACTCCGCCTATTTCACCGCCACCGCAGCCCTGACCACTGCACCGAGCCCGACCGGGGAAAGCCCGGTTCCAGGTGAAGCGAACCTCTATCGATACGAAGCGGGCGTGAGCCAGCCACTCAGCCTCGTCGCCGTACTCCAAAACGGTGGACAGGAAAGCCCGGAAAAAAATGACACCAGCAACTGGAGTCCGATAACCACTCGGCAGGGCAGCAATCTGGTCAAGGTGGCCCGGGTCAGCACAGATGGTCAGATCGTTGTCTTTTCCTCCCACCACGCACTGACCAATGTGCCGAACAGCATCCGGGGATGCAATGGCGGCTCAGAACCCGGGTCGCCCTCCGAACCGTGCGCCGAGTTCTTCCGCTATTCGAATCTGGCCCACTCACTCGCCTGTCTCTCCTGCGACCCGAATGGCGCCTTGCCACGGGGAAGTGCGACGATCGGCACCAGGGAAATAAACGTCGGTGAATTTCCAGCCAATAGTCCGGCACCGGCGCTCCCCCGGAATCTATCCGCCGACGGCGACCGCTTCTTCTTTCAGACTCCCGACTCGCTCCTAGCCCGCGACGTCAATGCGAAGTCAGGGTGTCCCCTCCGCAGGGAATCGGGCCTTGCATGCCTCGACGTGTACGAGTGGGAGGCACCAGGGACGGGATCCTGCTCGCAGGCGGTGGTCGACGGCGGCTGCCTCTACCTGATCTCCAGCGGCGAAGGCGATCATCCCTCCTACTTCGCTGACGCGGATCGCGAAGGCAAGAATGTCTTCGTCCTCACCGAATCCCAGCTGGTCCCGGCCGATCGCGACCAGCTCTATGACGTCTACGACGCCAGCGAAGGCGGAGGGCTGGCTTCCCAGAACGAACCTCCACCGGTCCGCTGCGTCTCCCAGGGGGCCTGCCAGGGCCCCCTGGTCGGACCCGAAGCGGGCACGACCCCGGGCAGCTCCACGTTCACCGGACCTGGCAACCCGAAGTCCGCGAAGTGCAAGGGCGCCAAGAAGTGCAAGCAGCAGCACAAGAAGAAGAGTCGCAAGCACAAGAAGAAGCACGCCAAGAAGCGAACCGCCCGTCACGGCCGGGGAGGAGCAAAATGAGGACCACCAAGAAGTCGGGCGTCTGCGGCTTCGGCCTGCTCGTCGCGCTGTTTGCTCTTGCAACCCTCCCTTCGGATGCCGCCGCGGCAGGATCCGCTCCCGCCTGGGGTCTCGATCAACTCTCGTTCCCGACGGTCTTGGTCCCAGGATCGTCTGCCTCCCCCGCCTACGACGCCCCCAATTCGCTGCCGCAGTACACCACCGTGATCACCAACGTCGGTGGAGAAGAAACGCACGGCACCGTCACCGTCACCGAGACTCTTCCTGCGGAAGTTACGTTCGACCCGGCACAGCCTGCGGAACAAGAGAGTTCGTCGAGCGTGGGAATACAGCCCTGTCAGCCACCGTCGGGGCAGACGGTGACCTGTGAGATAACCGCATCGATCCCACCTCAGGGAACCATCCTGGTGACGGTCCCCCTGGACGTGTCGGTATCTGCTTCGGGGTCTGTCGTCAGTCATGTTGAAGTGAGTGGCGGCGGCGGCGCCCCGGCGTCGAGCGCCTTGACGACTGCCGTCGGCAGCGAGCTCCCCGCGTTCGAGTTCTTGCCTGGTTCGCATGGTCTCTCCGGTCAGGCGACCGCCGAAAATGGACTCGACGCCGATCTGGCCGGCTCGCATCCCTTTTCACTTCTTCTGCAGAGTAATTTTTCAGCCAGGCTGGTTGGGACCCATGCACGCCCGGTCGAGACCCCAAAGGAATTCGCCTTCCGATTGCCCCCGGGTGTGGTCGTGAACCCCCAGGCCCCGTCCAGGCTCTGCACCGAGGCCGAGCTGACTACGCGGATCGAAGGCCCAGGAAAGGGCGGCTGTCCACCGCAGTCCCAAGCCGGCTCGGTTCGCATCGAGACCCATATCAACGGGGTCAGGCCGCTGTCGCTGTCGCTTTACCAGATGCAACCTCCCCCTGGGGTGGCAGCCGAGTTCGCCTTCAGCCTCCTCGGCACCATGATCCATATCCAAGGCGGGGTCGACGGGAGCTTCCGTCTGACGGCGACCAGCAGCGACATTCTTGCCAAGGCCTCGGTGCTGGGCATCAGCGCCTTCCTCTGGGGTAATCCTGCGGATCCGCGTCACGATTTCTCGCGGCGGGGTGCAGGGTGCGGAGAAAATGAAGGAGGTTGCTCGATCGAACCGACCATCCCCCTCATCACCATGCCCACCTCATGTACGGAACAGATGCGACTCGGCTCCGCCGTCTCCTCCTGGGAGGGCACCAGCGCCACCGCGGACTCCTACTTCCTCGACGCCGAAGGCAACCCGCTCGAGATGAGCGGCTGCAACGCCCTCGAATTCAAACCGACGATCTCCTCCAAGGCGACCACCAACCTCGCCGACTCCCCCTCGGGCCTTGACTTCAACCTCCACCAGCCCCAGAACCAGCAGCTTGACGGCTTCGCCACCGCTGCCCTCAAAGACGCCAGAGTCACCCTGCCCGAGGGCATGGCCCTGAACGCCTCCGCCGGCAACGGCCTCTCCTCCTGTGCCGAGGCCCAGGTGGGCTATGCACCTGAGGAAGGCAAGATCCGCTTCGCCACGACCCCGCAGAGCTGCCCCAGCGCAGCCAAGGTAGGGACCCTGGAAGTGAGCACCCCGCTGCTGGATCACAAGCTGCCCGGCGCCGTCTACCTGGCCAAGCCCTATGAGAACCCCTTCGGATCGCTGCTGGCGATCTACCTCGCAGTGGAAGACGAAGAAAGCGGCGTCATCGCCAAGCTCGCCGGCAAGGTCACCCCTGACCCCGTCACCGGTCAACTCAGCGCCACCTTCACCGAAAGCCCGCAGCTGCCGCTCGAAGACATCCACTTGCACTTCTTCAACGGCCCCGGCGCCGCATTGACCACGCCGCTGACCTGCGGGACCAAGACCACCACCTCGACCCTCACCCCATGGAGCACGCCCGAAGGGGCCGACGCCACCCCCGCGGACTCCTTCCAGACCCAGGTCGCGGCCGGAGGCGGTGGCAACTGCCCCAGCTCGGAAGCCAACGCCCCCAACGCCCCGTCCTTCACGGCGGGAACGATCGCCCCCGAAGCAGGCGCCTACTCGCCCTTCGTGCTCAAGCTGGCGAGGCCCGACGGCACCCAGCGCCTCACCGCCATCGACACCACCCTGCCCAAGGGCCTAGCCGCGAAGTTCGCCGGCATCCCATACTGCTCGGAGGCCCAGATCGCCCAGGCGCAGGCAAGGAGCAACCCCAACCAGGGTGCCCTGGAGAAGGCAAGCCCCAGCTGCCCCGCCGCCTCTGAAGTCGGCACCGTCGAGGTGGGAGCGGGCTCAGGCCCCACCCCCCTCTACGTCCAGGGCCACGCCTACCTATCCGGCCCCTACAAAGGCGCCCCCCTCTCCCTGGCGATCATCACCCCCGCGGTAGCCGGCCCCTTCGACCTCGGCGCGGTCCTAGTGCGCACCGCCCTCTACATCAACCCCGAAACCGCCCAGGGCCGGGCGGTGAGCGATCCGCTGCCCTCGATCCTCCAGGGCATCCCCCTCGACATCAGGTCGATCGCCGTGAAGCTCGGCCGTCCCGACTTCACCCTCAACCCGACCAGCTGTGATCCGATGGCGATCGTCGGAGCCGCAACGGCTCTCAGCGGTCAGAGCGCAGCTCTGACCTCTCCCTTCCAGGTCGGAGGCTGCTCGGCTCTGAAGTTCAAGCCGAACCTGAAGATCTCCCTCAAGGGCGGTACCAAGCGCCACCAGTTCCCGGCGCTGAAAGCGGTATTGACCTACCCACAGGGCGGGGCCTACGCCAACATCGCCTCCGCCCAGGTGACCCTGCCCCACGGCGAGTTCTTGGAACAGAGTCACATCGGCACCGTCTGCACCAGGGTGCAGTTCGCCGCCGATGCCTGTCCCAAAGCATCGATCTACGGCAAGGCGAAAGCGATCACGCCATTGCTCGACAAACCGCTCGAAGGCCCGGTCTACCTGCGCTCCTCCAGCCACGAACTGCCGGACCTGGTCGCATCCCTTAACGGCCAGATCAACGTCGTCCTCGCAGGACGCGTGGACACCGGCAAGGGCGGCGGCATCCGCAACACCTTCGAAGCGGTCCCCGACGCCCCGGTCTCCAAGTTCGTGCTTGAAATGAAAGGCGGCAAGAAGGGGCTCTTGGTCAACTCCGAAGACATCTGCCGCAAGACTCAGAAGGCGAGTGTCTCCTTCACCGCCCAGAACGGAGCGGCCCTGGCGCTGACCCCGACGATCGCCAACAGCTGCGGGGGGAAGGCGAAGAAGAAGAGT
>Ga0208998_1000032_pt1 | contig 26864 bp, 13 predicted proteins | sample MedBloCAOM2_M2_FD_187856 | JGI IMG/M metagenome (GOLD analysis project Ga0208998, IMG submission 187856) | Forest soil microbial communities from El Dorado National Forest, California, USA - Mediterranean Blodgett CA OM2_M2 (SPAdes) (version 2) | ecosystem: Environmental > Terrestrial > Soil >... | reverse complement strand
GCGGATCGGCGGCCCGGGCGTCGCCCGCGGCTACCGCAACGACCCCGAGCGCACCGCCGCCGGCTTCCGCCCCGACCCCTTTGACGGCGGCACGATGTACCGCAGCGGCGACCGCGTGCGCCTGCGCGAGGACGGCCAGCTGCTCTTTCTCGGCCGCATCGACGACCAGGTGAAGATCTCCAGCCAGCGGGTCGAGCCGGCCGAGGTCGAGCTGACCCTGGCCGGCCACCCCGAGCTGCGCCAGGCCGCGGTGATCGCCCGCGAGGACGTGCCCGGCCATAAGCGCCTGGTCGGTTACGCGGTGCCGCGGTCGGGGGCGAACCCGGCGCCCGCGGAGCTGCGCGACTACGTCGGCGAGCTGCTGCCCTCGTTCATGGTCCCGAGCGCGGTCGTCCTGCTGGACTCGCTGCCGCTGAACGAGCGCGGCAAGGTCGACCGCGCGGCGCTGCCGGCGCCCGGCCGCAACGGCGCCGGCAGCGTCACCGACGATCCCCGCATCGTCCCGGTGGCGGCGCTGATGGCGGAGGTGCTGGCGCTGGAGTCGGTCGGGCCGGAGGAGAACTTCTTCGAGCTCGGGGGCACCTCGCTGCTGGCGATCCAGCTGATCGGTCGCCTGCGCCTGCGCCTCGGCTTCGAGGCGGAGATCGGCGCGATCTTCGACGCCCCCACCGCGGCCGGCCTGCTCGAGCGGCTCGAGCGCGGGACGGGGGCGGCGCCCGCACTGCCGCCGCTGCAACCCGGCCCCCGCAGCCAGGTCGCTCCGGTCAGTGCCGCGCAGCGGCGCGCCTGGCTCTTCGGCCGCCTCAACCCGGACTCGATCGCCTACCAGTTCGCGGCGATCTTCCGCTTCCACGGGAAGCTCGACGAGGCCGCCCTCGAGGGCGCGATGGCCGAGCTCCTGCGCCGCCACGAGATCTTCCGCACCGGCTTCGAGGAACGCGACGGCACCCCCGTCGAGGTGATCGCCGACGCGGTGGCGCTGCCGCTGGAGCGAATCGACCTCCGCGGGCAGGACGACGCGGCCGCCGCGCGCATCGCCCGTGAGCGGGTGCGGACCCGGATCGACCCCGGGGTGGCGCCGCTGCTGCGCTGGACGCTGCTGCAGCTGGACGAGGATCGCTGGGAGCTGGTCCAGGTCGAGCACCACCTGATTCACGACGGCTGGTCGTTCGCGGTGGTCGTCGACGAGCTCTCCGAGCTTTACTCGGCGCGGACCCGGGGGCGAGCACCGCGGCTGGAGGAGCCGGAGGTCCAGTTCCAGGACTACGCCCGCTGGGAGCAGCGCGTCCACGACGGCGCCGCGATCGCGCACCAGCTCGAGCACTGGAAGCGCGCCCTTGACCCGAACCCGCCCCTGCTCGAGCTGCCGGCCGACCGCCCCCGTCCCGCCCGCGAGTCCTTCGCCGGCGGCTCGGTCCGACGACGGCTGGAGCCGGAGGTCGCGGGCCGCCTCCGGGCCGTCGCCCAGAGCGAGAACGCGACCCTCTTCATGCTCACCCTCGCCGCCTTCTACGCCCAGCTGCACCGCTACAGCGGCAGTGTCGACCTCCAGGTCGGGTCGGGCCTCGCCAACCGGCGCGACCCGCGATCGGAGCGGCTGATCGGGATGGCGCTGAACACGGTCGCCCTGCGCTGCGATCTCGACGGCGACCCGACCGTGCGCGAGCTGTTGGGAAGGGTCCGGGCCACCGCGCTCGACGCCTACGCCAACGCCGACGTCCCGTTCGACACCGTCGTCGAGGCGCTGAAGCCGCGGCGCGATCCACAGCGCTCGCCACTGATCCAGACCCTCTTCTCCTTCCACGACGCGCTCCGCTCGCGAGACAGCTGGGCGGGGCTGGAGACGGACCTGGTCCAGATCGTCCCCAACGGCAGCGCCAAGGCCGACCTCAACGTGATCGGGATCGACGACGGCGACGGCGGCATCACCTTCGTCTGGGAGCACTCCGACCTCTTCACCGACGCCGGCGCCGAACGGCTCGCCGGCCACCACCTGGCACTGCTGGCCCAGTTCGCGGCAGATCCGGACGCGCGCCTCTCTGAGCTCGATCTGCTCAGCGACGAGGAGCGCGAGCAGCTCGCGGCCTGGAACGAGATCGAGGCCGACTACGACCGCGAGGCGACCCTGCCGGGGCTGGTCTGGCGCCAGGCCGAGCGCGACCCCGGCGCGACGGCGGTGATCGACGGCGAGCGGCGCCTCGGCTACGCGGAGCTGGTTGCCGCCGCCGCGGCGGTCGCGGGCTCGCTGCGAGGGCGCGGGGTCGGCCGCGGCGACCTCGTCGGGGTGCTGCTGCCGCGCTCGGCCGACACCGCGATCGCCCAGCTCGGCGTGCTCGCCGCCGGCGCCGCCTACGTCCCGCTCGACCCCCTGCACCCACCGGCACGGATCGCCCGCGCGTTGGCGGATGCCGGCGCCGACCTGGTGCTGAACGAGCCGGAGCTGGCACCGCTGCTGCCGGCGTCGGCGACGGCGCTCGACCTCGCGGAGGCGGTCGGCAGCGAGGCGATCGAGCCGGTCGAGGTCGGCCCCGAAGACCTCGCCTACGTCATCTACACCTCCGGCTCGACGGGCGCGCCGAAGGGGGTCGAGGCCACCCACCGCAACGTCGTCCGCCTGGTCGACGATCCCGGCTTCGCCGAGCTCGGCCCGGGGACGACGACGCTGCACGCCGCCTCGCCGGCCTTCGACGCGACCACGCTGGAGCTCTGGGGCCCCCTGGCCAACGGCGGCACCGTGGCGACCCTGCGCGAGCACCCCTCGCCCGACGCGGTGGCGGCGGCGATCGCGGCCCACGGCGTCGACACGCTCTGGCTCACCGCGGGCCTCTTCAAGGAGCTGGTCGACCGCCGTCCCGACTGCCTCGGCGCCATCTCCCACCTGCTCGCCGGTGGCGACGTGCTCTCGCCTCAGCACGTGGTCCGGGCCCTCGCCGCCCTGCCCCCGACCGGCCGGCTCAGCAACGGCTACGGCCCGACCGAGACGACCACCTTCGCGCTCACTCACGAGCTGCGCCCCGGCGACGCGGTCGACGGCCCGGTGCCGCTCGGCCGGCCGATCCAGGGCACCGTCTGCGACGTCCTCGACCCCGCCGGCAGACCGCTCCCGGTCGGCGTGCCCGGCGAGCTCTGGATCGGCGGCGACGGGGTCGCGCGCGGCTACCGCAACGACCCGGAGCTGACCGCCGCTCGTTTCGGGGACGACCCCGAGCGCCCCGGCGGGCGGCGCTACCGCAGCGGTGACCGGGTTCGGCGCCGCGCCGACGGCGCGTTCGAGTTCCTCGGCCGCCTCGATCGCCAGGTCAAGATCCGCGGGGTGCGGGTCGAGCCGGCCGAGATCGAGCAGGCGTTGCGCGCGCATCCCGGCCTGCTCGACGCCGCCGTCGTCCCCTTCGAACGCGCTCCGGGCGACCTGGCCCTGGCCGCCTACGTCGTCGCCGGCGGCGATGGCCCCGCCCCCGACCCGAGCGCCCTGCGCGAACACGCCGGCGAGCGGCTGCCGGCGGCAATGGTGCCGGCGGCCTGGGTGGAGCTGGAGCGCCTGCCCCTCGACGCCGGCGGCAAGCTCGACCGCGACAGCCTTCCCAGCCCCGGCCGGGAGCATCTGGCCCGGGTCGGCGGCGGCGAGGCCGCCGGCGATGCCGAGCGGCTTGTGGTGGCGGCCTTCGAGAAGGTGCTCGGCGCGGAGTCGGTCGGCGTCGAGGACGACTTCTTTGCGCTCGGCGGCCACTCGTTGCTGGCGCTGGCGCTGTTCGCGGAGCTGGAGCGGACCGCGCGCCGGCGGCTGCCGCTCGCGACCATCTTCGAAGCCTCGACGCCGCGCGCCCTCGCGGCCCGGGTCGGCGCCGACGCCCCGGCCTCCAGCTGGGACAACCTCGTCGCCCTGAAGCCGCAGGGATCGCGGCCGCCGCTGTTCGTGGTCAGCGCCGGCGACGGCAACCTCGTCGGCTTCGCGCCGCTCGCCCGCCACCTCTCCGCCGAGCAACCGCTTTACGGGTTGCAGCCGAGTGGCCTCGACGGCCGCCGGCCACTCGACCGCGGCATCGAGGCGATGGCCGAGCGCTACCTCGAGAAGCTGCGCGAGGTGCAGCCCCACGGGCCCTACCTTCTCGCCGGCCGCTGCAACGGCGTCACCGTCGCCTACGAGATGGCGCAACGGCTGCGAGCCGCGGGCGAGGAGGTGCCCCTGCTGGTCGCCCTCGACTCCGACCCCCCGCCCGCCGGCCCGAAGCAGCTGGCGCCCGGCATCCCCTACGAAGCGATGATGGAGCGTGCCTGGCTGCGGGCCCGAGGCAACGGCGAGGAGACCCCCGACCTCGATGCTGCCGGCGGCCCCGCCGAGCTCGCCGCCTGGCTGCGCGCCCCGGTCGCCCCCCTCGTCTCGCGCTATCTGCACGAGGCGTGGCACTGGCGACAGGACCTGCGCCAGTCCTGGCCCGACCCGCTCGGCGCCGACGGGCCCTCCTTCGCCGCCTGGGCCTGGAACCACGGCATCGCCGAGATGCGACTGCTGCCGGCGCTGCTGCTGCCGGCACCCGCGGACGGCTGCCGGGTTCCGGGGGGGCACGCCTGGGACTGGGCGCTGGCGGCGGCCTGGGAGGAGCTCGGGCGCGAGCCGGCCGACCCGCTCTCCAGCGACGGCTGGCGGGCCCTGCGCGACCGCCTGCTGGAACCGATCGGGGACCACGGCAAGGTCAATCGCTACCTGCTCGCCGCCGGCCGGCGGCCGGACCTCGGTTGGCTGCTGAAGTCGACGGCCGACGACGGCGGCGGCGCGCTTCGCGAGTGGGCCTGGGCGGCAGGGATCGACGAGGGCCTGGCGCCCGAGTTGCTGCCGCCCCCGTCGCAGCCGCTCTCGGACCGTCGCCGACGCGCGCTGCGGCTGCTGCCACTGCGCCGGCGTGCGGAGCGGGCGCTCGCCACCGCCTCGTTCGAGGTCCGGCACCTGGGGGCAGAGGCGCGCGCCCGCGCGATCGAGGCGATCGAGCGTCGCCTCAGCCGCCCCCTTCCGGGCGCCCGCTGGCGGATCGAGCGGCGGGTGCTGGCCGCCGCTCGGCAGGCGCGGCGGACCTACCGGGCGCAACCCTGGCCGGGGAGGGTCGTGCTGGTCACCTCGACCGAGTTCGCCGACAAACCGGCTTACGCCGCCTGGGATCTGCGCGCCCGGGACGGGGTCGACCTGCGCCCGCTGCCGCTCGGACACATCGAGATGCTGCGCGAGCCGGGCGCGGAGCTGCTCGCCCGCTGCCTGGAGGAATGCGCCGCCGAGGCATTGCGGCATTGATCCGGGACAGTCGTCGAGCCCGAGGCAGCCGACTCCTCCATTATTTAGGGAAGGAGTAGATCGAACACTGGGCAGCCGTGAGAGCAATCGCTATTCTGCGCCGGTGTCAAACTCGCCTTTCTCGAGGCGGGGCGGAATTGGCCCTCGGCAAGGGGACCGCACGCTGGTGGTCGGCTGCGGCTTCATCGGTTCTCACGTCGTTACCGAGCTTGCCGCCGGCGGTTCCTCACCCGTCGTCCTCACCCGTTCGCCTCTGGCGACCGAGGTCGCTGCCGCGGTCGAGGCCGACGACCTGCACCTGGCCGACGCCGCCGACGCCGACGCGGTGGAGCACGCTCTGGGGGACGTCAGACATGTCGCCTTCTGCGCCGGCGGGCTCCTGCCGGCGGCATCCGAGCGGGACCCCGAGCTCGACACGGATCTGACCCTCCCCCCCCTGCTGACGGTTCTCGCCGCGCTGCGCACTCGTCCCGGGGTGACCCTGACCTACCTCTCCTCCGGCGGCACCGCCTACGGGGAGCCGGAGCGGCTGCCGGTGCGAGAGGACGACGCGACCAGGCCGATCTCCTCTTACGGCAGGCTCCACCTGGTCTGCGAGGCGGCGATCGCCCGTGAGCAGAGCGAGTTCGGCTTGCGAGCGCGGATCCTGCGCTGCTCCAGCGTCTACGGCGAGCACCAGCGACCGGACCGCGGCCAGGGAGCGGTGGCCACCTTCCTCCACAGGATCGAGCGGGGAGATCCGATCGACCTCTACGGCGGCGGCACCACGATTCGCGACTACGTCTACGCCGGCGACGTCGCGCGGGTCCTGGTCGGCCTGCTGGGTCGACGGGACGGCGCCTCGATCATCAACGTCGGCGCCGGCGAGGGCACCTCGCTGCTGGAGCTGCTGCGCCTGGTCGAGCGGCAGGTGGGCCGCCCGGCGCGGGTCATCGCGCATCCCGAGCGCGAGTTCGACGTGCACAAGATCGTCCTCGACACCGCCCGCATGCGCGCGCTGGTGGACTTCGAGCCGACCCCGCTGGCGACGGGGATCTCGCGGACCCACAGCTGGCTCGCGGCGGCGACGCCGCAGGCGGCATGAGCGACCTTCGCCGCCGCGTCGATGGCGCCCGCTGGCGGTTTCGGGCGACCAGCCAACTTTGGCGTCTCGGGGCCACCCCGCAGGCCGCCCTGCCTGTTGCCGAGGCGGAACCGATGGGCGTGCTCGACTCGCCTCCGGCCGGAGCCGGGCTGCCACGGGGGCCGATGGCGATCTCCGGTTGGGCGCTGTTCCCGACCGGACTGGCGACCCGGGTCGAGCTCTCGCTCGGCGAGGAGATGGTGGGGCTGGCCCGGCTCGGCCTGGCCCGTGACGATCTGCGCCGCCAGACCGGCATTGCCCACGCGGGGGTGTGCGGGTTCGAGCTCGTCGTCGACATCGGCTCCTGCTCGCTGCCCGACGGCGAGGCGACGGTCTCGGCGATCGCCTTCGGTCCCGGCGGCCAGCAACTCGCGCTGGCGCCGGTGCCCGTCACCGTCGCGGCGGCTCACGAACTGCTCCCGGCACCGGCGCGCAAGAAGCGCTTCGGCCCCCGGGCTGGCCTTGGCGGCCGCCGCGTCCTCGTCTTCACCCACCAGCTCGACCTTGGCGGGGCCCAGCTCTACCTGCTCGACCTGCTGCGGCAGCTGGTCGCTCACGAGGACATCGAGCTGACTGTCGTCAGCACTCTCGACGGGATCCTGCGCGAGGAGCTGGAAGCGCTGGGGATCCCGGTCCACATCACCAGCATGGTCCCGATCGGAACCTTCAGCTCGCATCGCGGCAGGATCGAAGAGCTGGCGGCCTGGGCGGCTCCCCAGGAATTCGAGGCGATGCTCGTCAATACCGCGACGATGCTTGCGATCCCGGGCGCCGAGCTGGCCGAAGAGCTGGAGATCCCCCTGGTCTGGGCGATCCACGAGAGCTTCGACCCGGATGAGATCTGGGCCGGGCTCGACCCGTTCGTCCGCCGTCGGGTGGACGCCGCGCTCCGCGGTGCCGCCGCCATCGTCTTCGAGGCCGACGCGACCCGCCGCATGTACGAGCCGCTGACCGGACCGGGTCGCTGCTTGACGCTTCCCTACGGGCTCGATCTGGAGCCGATCGACGCCGAACGGGCCGACTTCAACCGCGCCGCGATCCGCCGCCGGGCCGGCCTCCCGGTCGACGCCGAGGTGGTCCTCTGCGTCGGGACGATCGAGCCTCGCAAGGCCCAGGTTCCGCTGACCCAGGCCTTCGAGTCGATCGCCACCCGGCACCCGCGGGCCCATCTGGTCTTCGTCGGCGCCCGCAAGGACCAGCCTTCGGAAATGCTGGCCGACTACGTTGCCTCCTGCCGTGCCTCCGACCGCATCAGGCTGATCCCGATCACCCCCAACGTGCAGCCCTGGTACGGCCTCGCCGACGTCCTCGTCTGCGCCTCCGACGTCGAGTCGCTGCCGCGCACGGTGCTGGAGGCGATGGCCTGGGAGACGCCGGTGCTGGCAACCGACGTCTTCGGACTGCCGGAGCTGATCGACGACGGCGAGACCGGCTGGCTCTGCGCGCCGCGCAGCGTCGAGGCGCTGGCCGCCTCGCTCGATCGGGCGCTGAGCTCGAGCCCGGAGGAACGGGCCCGGATCGGCGCCGCCTCGCGGGCCCTGGTCGAGGAGCGCCACTCGCTCGAGGAGTACGGACGTGAGATCGGCGACCTGCTGAAGCGGGCGGTGCGGCGGGCGGCAACGGTCGATGTCGCGAACGCTTAGCGAGCGCGCTCGCTGGGCCCTGGTGGTCGCGGCGGGCCTGCTGATCGTCGCCGCGATCGACGTCTGGTGGGTCGCCACCTACCGCCACGGCTACCCGCTGAACATCGACGAGGCCGGCTACACGAACATCGGCCTGGTCGACTGGCTGGGGCTCCGCAACGGCGGCCTGCACGGCTGGTGGGAGGCGGTCCAGACCCAGACCCCGAACGCGCCGCTGGTGCCGGCCCTGACCTCGCTGGTGCTCGTCGTCAAGGCGGGCGTGATGGAGGGCTTCACGACCCTGCTGGCCTTCTGGATCCTGCTCGGATTCGCCTCCTACGGGATCGGCGAGCGCCTCGCCGGCCCGAGGCTGGGGGCCTTTGCCGCCCTGGTCGTCGCCGTCGCCCCCGGCAGCTTCCTCTTCGGCCGCGAGTACGTCTTCGCGATGCCCGCCGCGGCCCTGCTGGCCTGCGCCGTATACGCGCTGCTGCGCAGCGAAGGCCTCCAGGTGCGCCGCTGGGCGATCGCCTGCGGCGCCGCACTCGGGCTGCTGCTGCTGACCCGGACGATGACGGTCGCCTTCGTCCCTGGAGTCCTGGCCGCGGCCGGGCTGGCGCTGGTGGTGCGCCCCGGACCGCTGCCCCGCGGCCTCCTCAACCTCGGGCTGCTGGCCCTCAGCGGCGCCGCGGTCGCGGCGACCTGGTACGTCCGCAACCTGCAGCCGGTCGTCGACTACCTGACCGGATACGGCTACGGGTCGCAGGCCGATCTCTACGGCGAGAACCCGCTGCTCTCCTGGGGCCGGCTGCGCGGGGTCGCGGAGAAAATCGCCAGCGACGACCTGCTGCTGCCCTTGGCCCTGCTGGTCCTGATCGGGCTCGTCGCGTTGGCCGTGGCGGCGATCCGCGAGCTGGCCGCGGCCGAGGATCGGCGCGCCGCGCTGGCGAGGATCGCCGGCAGCGACACGGTCGCGGTCGCGGTCGTCTTCGCCTGCGGCTACGCGGCCCTGACCAGCTCCCGCAACGGCGGCGAGGGCTTCACCTTTCCGCTGGCGGTGCTGCTGCCGCCCCTGGCCGTGGTGGCGCTGCGCCGCTACCGGGCCGCGGCGGCGCCGGTGATCGCCCTGGTGGCGGTGATCGCCGTCGTCAACGTGGTCGCCTTCTCGACTGTCTGGGACGGGCTCTCCCGCGTCCACCTCGCCTCGGTGCCGGGCTTCGAACCGATTCCCTGGCTCGGCGGCAAGCCCCGCTCTGTCAGCGCCATCCGCGACCAGGTCCCCGGCCCCGAAACGCGCTTCGTCGCGAGCGACCGCGGCTGGCCGCAGGCCGACGACGAGCTCGCCCGCTTCCTCTTCGAGCGGCTCGGCACCCCGACCGCCGCACCGGTGGTCGCCTTCGCCTCGCGCAACCATGCGCTCAACACCAACACGGTCTCGCTCGCCGGCCTGCTGGCCCACCACCAGGGCCTGCCCCTGACCCAGCTCTCAGCGGAAGAAGGCGATACCGTCGCGTCCTACAAGAGACAGCTCACCGATCCCCAGTTCGGCTCCCCCGTCGCCCTGGTCACGATCGACCGCGACACCGATGATTTCCCGCCCCTGGTCACTCCACAACTGGCCGAAGCCGCCGCCCGCCAGCTGCGAATGCGACCCGTACATACGATTAAGTTGCCCGACGGCCGCGAGCTTCGGGTCTGGTCTCAGCTACCTTGAGCAACTTGATCCGCGCCGCCGTCACCACGATCGCCCTCGCGCTCGCCCTGCTCGGGCTCGGGACGGCCGATGCCCAGGCGCTGAGCCTGCAGCCGATCGGCCGCTTCGACCGGCCCACCTATGTCACCTCCGATCCCAGCGACCCCGGGCGGCTCTTCGTGGTCGAGCGCGAAGGCACGATCGAGCTGGTCGAAGGCGGGGTCGTCAGCCGTTTCGCCGACCTCAGGCCCAAGGTCGGTTGCGAAGGCAGCTGCGCCGGCGAGCGCGGCCTGATGTCGATCGCGATCTCGCCCGACTTCGCCCGGAGCGGTCGGCTCTACGTCGACTACGCGAACAACGCCGACGGCACGATCCACGTCGACGAACTGGTCGCCGACCGCGATCGGAGCTCGGCGGATCTGGACACGCTGCGGCCGCTGCTGGAAATCGAGCACTCCGGCACCAACGCCCACAACGGTGGCCAGCTCCAGTTCGGTCCCGACGGCGACCTCTACATCTCGACCGGCGACGGCGGCGGCAACAACGATCCTTTCCACAACGCCCAGAACCTGCAGACGCCGCTCGGCAAGATCCTCCGCATCCGCCCCAATCCAGATGCCACGCCCGCGTACACCGTCCCCGCCGACAACCCCTTCGTCACCACCCCAGGCGCCTACGCGCCGATCTGGAGCTACGGGCTGCGCAACCCCTTCCGCTTCTCGTTCGACTCGTTGACCGGCGACATGACGATCGGCGACGTCGGCCAGGGACAGCGCGAGGAGATCGACTTCGCGCCCAGCCCGTCGCCCGGGGCGGCGGGGGGCCGCGGCGCCGACTACGGCTGGAGCTGCAGGGAGGGGACGATCCCCGGCGCCGTCCCCGAGCCCGGGTGCGACACGCCCCCGGCCGACGGCTTCGTCGAACCCGTCTTCGACTACTCGCACGACCCGGCGCCGGGAGGCACCGCGCCCTGCGCGGTGATCGGTGGCTACGTGGTCCGCGACCGCAGCCTCGGCGATCTCTACGGCCGCTACCTGTACGGCGATCTCTGCACGGGAGAGCTGCGCTCGCTGGACCTCGAGGACGCCGCTGCCGGCGACCGCTTCGAGGGCCTCGAAACGAACGGCGTCAACTCCTTCGGCGAAGACTCCTGCCACCGGCTCTACGTGATCGACGGCGGCGGCGACGTCTACCGCCTCACCGGCCTGGTTGCCGCCGTCTGCTCGCTGCCGGCCCTGCCGGTGGCGCCCCCGGGTGAGGCGAAGGCCGCGACGCCCACGATCGTCGGCATCAAGGCACAGCGGCGCCGGGTCGAACGCGGCAAGCGGGCACTGCTGACCGTCTACGTCTCCCCCTGCAGCGAGCGCAAAGGCCAGTCGGTCGAGCTGCTGCGCAACGGCCATGCCAACGGCAGCCGCGCCCTCAGTCGCGCCTGCACCGCCCGCTTCCTGCCGCGGATCAGGGGCGGAACCCGTTTCGCCGCCGCGACCCGGGAAGAGCGTGGCTACCTCCCCGGCGAGTCGCGCCGCCTGACGATCCGCCTTGCTCACCACAAGCGCCGCGGCTAGACCCTCCTACTCCTAACGGCAGACGGTCGCGCCCTGCGCGGCTTCGGCCCGCAGCAGCCACGGCCGCGCCGACCTGTCGCGGGGGACGCTGAGCCTGGTCGTCGAGCCGCCGACGATGCCTTCGCTGACCAGCGGGTACCCGGTGCGCGCGAAGCGGCGCAGGCGGATCGTGCCGGGAGCGCCGGGGCCGAACTCGACCGTGGTCACGCCAGGGCGCAGGGGCAGCGGCGGCCCGTCCTCCGCGGCGCCGCCGGGCACCTCGAGGCAGCGACCGCCCGGCGCGGCGCCGGGCGCGTTGAGCTCGATGCTCAGCGGCAGCGCGTTGGCGAGCACGAGGTCGGCCTGCCTGCGACCCGCTTCGGGCGCGTCCGCGAGCTCGCCGGCCGTGTAGGCGGGCGAGCCGTATTCGCGCACCGCGGTCAGGTACTCGCCGGCTTCGATTTCGTTGAGGAAGCTGGTGCCGGCGATCTCCGGCGGCAGCCGGAAGCCGGGTTCGACGCTGCCCGCGGCGATCTCGATCGCGCCCAGGTCGGCCCGGGTCAGCACCGTCTGCGCCTTGAAGAAGTCACGCCCTTCGCGCAGCGGCGCGAGGTTGAACCCGACCGCGACCAGCGTCACCGCTCCTCCGGCCAGCAGCGCCCGGCGGCTGAAGCGCACGCCCTTCAGCAGCTCGGCGGCGATCAGCAGGACGAACAGCGCCCCGACGTAGAGGTAGCGGCTCGACCAGGCCTCGCGGCCGGGAATCGCGTTGAACCCGGCCAGGAACCAGAAGGTGGCGGCGGCGGCCAGCACCGGCCAGAGGCCGGGCGAGAAGCGGCGGCCGCGGGCCCGGGCGTAGACGGCGAGCGCGATGAGCGCGGCGAGCGCGACGTAGCCCCAGGTCGAGCGCCCGACCGCTTCGCCGAAGATCGTCGCCAGGGCCAGCAACGAGCCGACCGAGGCGGCCAGGCCTTCGGCGACGTAGCGCGGCGAGACCACGACGTTGTGCAGGGAGAGGTGGTTTTCGGCCTCGTGGCCCCAGCCCAGGTACCAGAGCGCGTAGAGCGCCAGCGGCACGGCGACGACGTAGGCGCGCCGCCAGTCCAGGCTGCGCCGCTGCTGCAGCACGGCAACGGCCGCCGCCACCGCGAAGGCGAGACCGAGGCTGGAGAAGCCGATCGAGAGCGCCAACAGGGCGCAGGCGCCGGCGTCCCAGCGCCGCTCCCCTCGCTCCAGCGCCAGCAGCATCGCGACCCCGGTCAGGGCCGAGCCGGCAAAGCCGATCTGGAACGGCCAGAGCAGGTCCTGCCAGGCCGGACCGAGCAGGGCCAGCAGCAGCGCCCCCATCAGCGCCGGCCAGGGGCCGAGGCGGCGGCGGACGTAGACGAAGACCAGCGCCGCGGTGCCCAGCAGCAGCGCCGTCAGCAGCACCTGTTCGGGCAGCATCGAGTCCATCCCGAAGATCCGCAGCGAGAGCTGCGTGAGCAGCACCGGCAGCAGGACGATGTGCTCGTTGTGGGGCGTGAACAGGGCGTCGGCCGTGAAGGCGCGCCGGTTCATCAGGAACTCCCAGCTGTCCTGGAACCAGGTCAGCCCCTGGCCGTAGGAGAGCAGCAGCGCTGCCGCGACCAGCAGCGCCAGGCCCAGCAGCGGCGCCGCGGCGCCTCGCCTCACGGCCGCGCGCGACCGCCGGTGAGCGCCACGAAGGCGCGCCAGGATGGCTTCGGGTGGAACTTCGGGCCTTCGCGGAAGAGGCCGACCGAGTCGCAGAAGTCGCAGAGGCCTTTGAGGTCCTTCCAGGTGAACCAGTAGACCTGCTTGAGGTTGAGGCGGCGCTGGTTGGCGAGCAGGAACCCGTAGGAGTCGCGCAGCTGCTTCACCTGTCCCTGGATGCCCTGCTCGAAGGCGTCATGCTGGAAGTTGTTCTGCGACCCCCACCCCATCTCGGTGATGTAGAAGCCCGGGCGGTCATGGTTTTCGACCGAGACTTCGTGGAATTCTTCGACGTATTCTTCGAGCGTTTCCGCGTCGACCGCGTAGGGGTGCAGCGAGACGTCGTCGAAGCGGCTCTTGATCCCCGGGTACTCGTAGAACTGGCGCAGGAATTCGGCGGCGGGCATCCCGCGCCTGCCGCCCGCGGTCGGCTCGCCGAAGAGGCCGGAGAGGACCACCTGGGCGCCGGGCCGGACCGATTTGATCGCCTGACTGGAGATCGTCACCAGCTTCGCGTAGCGCTGCGGAGAGACCGGGAAGGCGAAGTAGAAGAAGTTGGCCTCGTTCCAGATCTGCCAGTTCTTGATCGGGATCTTCGGGACCGGAAGTTCGGGCTGGTAGACCGGGCTGGGGCCGATGCCCCCGGTCTGGTGCTGCTTCCAGAAGGCGCCGCCAGGGCCGTAGCGGGCAACGGCAGCCCGCAGGAACGCCTGCCAGGCCTGGCGCTGCTTGGCGTTGTCGATCGGCATCGTGGTCGGCTTGCGCGCCACCCACCGCGGCGGCGAGCCGATCGAGGGCAGCACCTGCATCCCGCCGCGCGCCGCCGTTTCGAGCACCTGGTCGAAGCTGCTCCAGTCATAGGCGCTCCTCCGCGTCGGCTGGATCAACGACCACGACAGCGGCAGGCGCACGCTTTCAACCCCGCCGGCTTTCATATAGGCGTAGTCCTCCGGCGCCAGCCCCGTCTGCGGAACGATCCCGAAGAAGCCGACCGGGTGCGTCGGAGGTGGCTTCGCCGACCCGGACTGGACGCCGGCGAACAGGGCCACCCCGAGGCAGGCGAGGAGGAGGGCGGCTGAGAGGCGTCGCTTCATCGAGTCGAGAAAGGTACCGGTCACGTCACCCTGCAACACGGGCAGGGTGCGCAGGTAGCGAAGTCGTGACCGCTCAGTAGGTGCCGCCGAGCTTGCGGTGATCCCAGGTCGCGGTCCGCACCGCCCTGAACTGGATCGCCACCCGCTTCGGCGCCTGCGCTTCGAGGCCGGCCTTGGCGTCGCCGTCGATCGCCGAGATGCCGTCGGCGTAGCGCAGCGTCAGCTCCTCGGCGAAGTCGAGGACGGTCTCGAGGTCGCGGTGCAGCACCGCCTCCGCCTCGATCATCGCCCCGCGCAGCTCGCCGTACTCGTGCCCGGTCTCGACCAGCACCGTCGCCCGCGGGTCGCGTTCGAGGTTGCGCACCTTCTGCGACTTCGCGTAGGTCCAGATCCAGACCTCGCCCTCGCGCGGGACGAACCAGAGCGGCATCGAGTGCGGCCACCCGCGCGGCCCGAGACTGGAGACGACGGCAACCCGCTCGGATCCGAGCAGCTCCAGCAGCTCGGCGTCGCTGAGGACGATCTGGTCGCGGCGGCTCACGGCGGGGACTCTAGACGCCGGTCGCGCCAAGGTTGAGGACTTGACCCCCCTATAGGTGGGACAACTCGTCGACCTTGGCCGACGGAGGCTCGGCGAACGCCCGCCTGTAGGCGGTCGGGGTCGTCGTGGTCGCCCGCCGGAAGTGGTCGCGCAGCGAGGCGGCGCTGCCGAAGCCGCAGCGCCAGGCGATCGTCTCGACCGGCAGCTCGGACTCCTCCAGCAGGCGCCGGGCCTCCAGCACGCGCTGGGAGAGCAGCCACTGCAGCGGCGTCGTCCCGGTCTCCTCCCGGAAGCGGCGGGCGAAGGTGCGGGGGCTGACCCCGGCGTGGCTCGACAGCATGGCGACGTCGAGTGGCTCGGCCAGGCGTTCCACCGCCCAGCTCCGCGTCGGCTCCAGCGAGCCGGAGGCGGGGGCCGGCTCGCGCTTGGCGAACTGGGCCTGCCCGCCCTCCCGGTGCGGCGACGCGACCATGTGGCGGGCGACCCGCTCCCCCGCCGCGGCCCCGAAGTCCCGCCGGATCACGTGCAGGCTGAGGTCGATGCCGGCGCTGAGCCCAGCCGAGGTCAGCACCTCGCCTTCGTCGACGTAGAGGGCGTCGGGGTCGACCGCGAGCGCCGGGAAGCGGCGCGCCAGCTCCCCGGCCCAGGCCCAGTGGGTTGCCGCCCGGCGGCCGTCGAGCAGGCCGGCGTGGGCGAGCGCGAAGGCGCCGGTGCAGACTGAGAGCACGCGAGCGCCGCGCCGGCCGGCGGCGCGCAGGGCCGCGAGCGCCTCCGCCGGCGGCGGCTCCAGCAGGCCGGCGTAGCCGGGGACGACGATCGTGTCGGCGTGGCGCAGCGCCCCCAGCCCCACCTGCGGGCTTACCCCGAAGCCGCTCGTGGTCCGCACCTCAGCCCCTCCCACCGAGCAGGTCGAGAACGCGTAGAGCGGGTTCCCGCTCGGCCTCGCCGCCAGCCCGAACGCCTGCGCCGGCGCCGTCAGGTCGAAGGCGACGAGACCGTCGAGGCAGAGTGCGACCACGCGGTGCATGGCAGGAATCTAGCGTAGATTGGCATTCCTGCCTCTGGCAAGGCGAAGCCCGCACCGCCAAGATCGTGGCATGGAGATAGCGATCCTCATCTACGACAAGCTGGCCGCCCTCGACGCGGTCGGGCCCTACGAAGTGATGCGCAACGTGCCGGGATGGGACGTGCGCTTCGTCGCCAAGGAGAAGGGCGACACGCGGACCGAGGACGGGACTCTCGGCCTGGTCGCCGACCACGCGCTGGAGGAGATCCGGGAGCCGGACATCGTCCTCGTCCCCGGCGGCAAGGGCAGCCGGCCGCTGATGCGCGACGAGGAGCTGCTGGGGTGGCTGCGCGATGTCGACCGCTCGACCAAGTGGACGACCTCGGTCTGCACCGGCTCGCTGCTGCTCGGCGCCGCCGGGCTGCTGGAGGGCAGGCGGGCAACCTCGAACTGGCTCGTGCTCGACGCCCTGCGCCAGTTCGGCGCCGACCCCGTCGGCGGCCGCTGGGTCGAGGACGGCAAGGTCATAACCGCGGCCGGCGTCACCGCGGGGATCGACATGGCGCTGCACCTGGTCGACCTCGAGGCGGGGCCGGAGGTCGCCCAGGCGGTCCAGCTCGGCCTCGAGTACGACCCGGACCCGCCCTTCGACGCGGGCTCCCCGGAGAAGGCGCCGGCCGAGATCGTCGAGCTCCTGCGCCAGGTCAGTGCCGCTCGGGACCCGCTATTCAGCGCCGGGGACTAGTGGAAGGGCACTGCCGAGAAGACGTCATAGCGCTCGACCCGCTCGAGGAACACCGGGTGGGTCTGCCGCGACGGATCGTGGTTGGAGCAGTTGTAGAACATGCCCTCGTTCTCGCCCTTGACGCAGACCTCCCGGATCTGCGGCGGGTCGTGGAACCGCTCGCGGCGGGTGCGGTCGTTGTCGAGGTCACAGGTGGAGCAGAGGACGCGAATGTCGGTCTCGCCTTTCTCACGCGAGATCATCAGCCGTAACCCAACGTCGGTGGTGAGGGCGCGGCAGCCCTGCTTGACCGACTCTGAGCCGTCGGAGAGTTCAGAGCCGAAGAGCTCGGAGTTGAGGCTTTCGGCGATCTTTCCGCGCAGGCTGCCGAGCTCCTCGCGCAACTCGCCGACCAAGAATAGGCCGGGACGGTCCACGCGTTTGCGTTCCTGCTCGTAGGCGCGGGCGAACTTGAGCAGGCCGATCAAATACAGGTGGCCCTTCGGCCACTTGGTTCCGTCGCGGATCGGTTCGAGTGGGAGTGACGTCACCCCGTTTTTGTCTTCGGGCAGCCAGAAGGCGAACGCGACCTGTTTGCGGACCTCCTTCTCGAGCCCGTTCCAGGCAGCCCGGATCGAGTCGGCCAGCGCTTTGCCCTCAGGGTCCTCACTCCAATTGATCTCCTGTGCACCGTCGTTGGCGAGAACGAGCAGCTGCGAGAGCGGCAGGCCGCTGACATGAGGCACGACGACGTCCGAATCGAGAACCGGCTCCCAGTGCTCGCGCCAGGTTCGGTCCCCCGATAGCTTCATCGTCTGGTGCTGGTCGTGAGATTTGGTCTCCCAGGGGGCGGAATCGCCGACGCCGCTGGTCTCGAGCAGGAAGCCTCCGGTGTCGCCGGTGAAGCCGATCGACGGCCCGTCGTCCCCGAGCGACAGCCGGAAACCGTAGGCGAGCATCCCGAACCCATCCGGGTGACGAACGCTGACCACCGGTTTCAGCCGCAGTTCATCGGGGATCGCCACCTCCGGCTGCTGGTGCCTCTCCCGTGCCACCATCGTATCCCGGTAGAAGGCGTCGAACTCGTCGAAGCTGACCACCTGCACCGCGTCCGGCCTCATCTGCGACGGATCCCCGGCGCCGCGCTCGGACACGTGCGGCTTGTTGAAGAAGCTCAGTTGGCGGGCAACGCTCTCGTTGCCGACGATCAGCAGGCGTCTGACCGGCCCCTCCCGATCCCCCCGGACAGGCGGCTGGAAGGTTTCGTCACCGTGCTTCATCCGGTACCCGAGCAAGGACAGAATCGGCGCCAGGTCGACCGAGTGGTCGGGGTGATCATGGGTGAGGATGATCATGTTGATGTCGCCGAGCCCGAACCCACAGCGATAGAGGTTCTCGATGTAGTCGGGGCCAGGATCAATCGCGATCCCGAACGGTTTCGGACAGGCATCGTCCTGATGGTGGAGCCGCAGGAGGTAGCCACCACCCAGCGAGCGGAAGGCCGATGGGCGTGGCACAAAGGGAAAAAAGGAGCTGTAGCGCCGCAGGCACACGAACTCGATCGCGGTCTCGTCGGTGCCTTGCAGCGGGTTGCGGGGCTCGGGCTCCTGCCAGCCCTCGGCGGGGCCGATGCGACGTGCGGGGCGCTTCGGCTGCATCAGGTACCGATAGACCTGCGACTGCCTGACGTTGATGCTGTCGGTGTGGGTCAGCAGACCGGAGATCAGCTGGCGCGCGACTTTGCGGTCCTCGGCCCGCGGAGTCTTCACCGCCACTTCGGCGATCTGGCTGATCGCCAGCCAACGCAGCAGGTGATACTCGATCACCCGGATCAGCTGCTCCGGGTTGCCACGCCCGAAGGGCCACTGAATCTCGGGTATGGCGCGGTCCCGCTCGAGGATCTCCTCGTCTTCCCGGCGGTGGGCGATCTTCAACTGGTCGGCGAGCACGAGGGTGCTGAATCCGTCGAGTTCCCGGGCTCGGTCCAGACACTTCTGGGCGAGGACGTGCCGCTCTTCGACGCCCCCCTTTCCATCCTCCTTGGCATCGAGCCTGAGCACGAACAGCACATGTCCGAGCCTCAGCAGGATCTCTGAGGCGATCACCCCGAGGTTCTGGGGAATGTGAATCCTCACCCCGGTCTCGATCACCGGCTCGACACTTTTCGCCAGTTCCTCTTTACTGAAGTCGGGATCGTTTTTGATCACGGATAACATCGCGTTCGCGTCCGAGAGCTGCGCGAACACGCGCTTTATCTCTTTCTTTGTCAGACGCTGATCCGCGGTCTCACGCCGGCCTCTGCCCAGGCCCTCCTCCTGGTTGTGAATCATCACCAGCAGCGCGCTCCAGCTCCTGAGCAGCCACTTGACGCTGCGCTTCAGGTTGCCCGCCTCGTAGAAGCCCTTGCCCTTGCTCATCATCAGATGAACCCTCCAGCGCGAGTCCTGCAGATCCAGGGCGACGTGCGGTGGCCCCTCGACCAGACGCCGGTAGCCGTCGGCGCCCCCCTGCTCGGGAAGGTCGCGTGCGAGGAGGTCCTTGGAGAGATGCTCGAGCCGGTCCACCGCATCGCAGAAGTGCTTCAGCGCCACCGGATGGGCGTGGTCAGATCGGTACAGATCGCCGATGTGGGTCTCCGCCAGAGCGTCGATCCCGGCGACGAAGTCGAGCGGCTTGAAGCCCTCGACCGGGCTGGTCTCGCCGAGATGGCCGAGAACCCGCCGCTGCACCCGCAGCAGCCGCTGCAGCTTGTGGAAGTCCTTAAAAGCGGTGTCGTTGAATCCCTCGTCCGCCAGGGCGTCTCGCAGCGCATGACCAAACGCGCGCCGGTGCAGCGCCAGGAAAGAGACCCGCTGGGAACGCCAGAGGGCGTCGAAAACTCCCGGCTCGAGATCCTGCGGGGGCTTGGCCTCCTCACCCTCTTCGCCAGCGCCAAACCCGTTCATGCAGATCTTCAGCACCGCCCTCATTTCCTCGTCGTCGCGGGCGAAGATCCAGGGCAGGCTGCGGCTGACGACGTAGACGAAGGTGTTGAGCGATTCGGCCTCCCGCAGCCGTTGCAGCGCTTCGTCAACCTCGACCGAGCTCATCGACATCGCTTCTTTGAACGGCAGCGACAGGAAGTGCTCGACGGAGTGAAGCCGCAGGTGCGCGGCGACGAGGCACTGCAGCACGAAGCCGGGGGTCACGCAGTCCTCTGCGGGCGGGGACGCCGGGCCGAGGTTGGTCACCAACAGCGCCTGAGCGTGCCCGCTGGCCCGCGTCGCCTCCCATTCCCGGCGGTGGCTCTGCTGGGGCTTCAGCGCTGCTTCCACCGCTGTGCGCCGCTCGAGGAAACGATCGCGCTTAGCTTCGATCCGGCTGCGCACGCTCGACGCCTGGGGCTTCTCGCCTCCATCTTCGGCTTCGTAATGTTCCCTGAACTTCTTGTTCACACCCCAGACGGAGCTGGCGGGTTCGCGATCCCAAAAAAGGCAGGCGGCCAGGCACTCCAGTGGCTCAGGGGTAGATTCGCTCTGGCCGCCGCGGGCTCTGAGCGAGCCGTTCAGGGCGGCGATGCCGGTGCTGTAGAAGTCGGTGATCCGGCGTAGCCGTTTGCGTGAGGAGTCTGGCTCGTCGAGGAGCAGCCCCAGTTCGTACGCCTTGGCCGGGCCGCCGCCTTCGCCCCCCTCGCCCTCTTCCTCCACACGCCGTGGTTCATCGCCGGCAGGGTCCGGGTGTCGGACTTCTTCCCGCGAGTCGTCCCGCTGGTAATGCAACAAGGCGTTGAGAGCCCGGGTTCTGTTCAGAGCCCCACCCGCGTCGGGGATCGAGCCACGATCGAACTGCTTCCCCTTCTCCATCGCGCCGCGGTAGCTGCCCAGTGAGTGCAGGAACTCGACCGCCAAGAAGCGCTCGAGGTTCACCTCCGCATCGGTCTTCTCGCGTTCCCCACCGGCCATGCTGTCCCGCCTCCGATCATTAGGGATCCCAACCGTTCCCAGTAAGTACCGGCGGACGTTATCAATGGTTAGTGTTTTTGTAACGGTGAAAAACGTACTATTGCTAAAGCGCGGGGACTAGCTCCAGCTCGCTCCACGGGCCTTCGCCGGACATCGGCTGCGTGCGGCCCTCGAGCCAGTCGGCCTGGAGATCGTCGTAGTGGGGGCTGGCGGGATGGCCGGACTGGCCGGTGAACATCTGCCAGCGCGAGCGGTCGGGGGCGGTCGGGTCGGCGACCATGCGCCAGCTCGGCGCCCAGACGGCTTTGTAGGGGTCGTTGGGGTCGTAGGCGATCTGGCTCACCGTCTCCTGGGCGCCGCCGGCGCGGAGGCGGCGGTTGAGCAGGCGCCGCAGCAGCGGATTGGCGTCGCCGAGCGGGTGCGGGAACTCCATCTCGTGCACCCGCCCCCAGCGCCAGCCCTCGGGGTCGGGGCCGAAGCGCTCCTCGAGGTCGTCGAGGGCGGCGGCCAGCGCCTCCAGCACCAGGCCCTCCCAGGAGCGGCCGATCAGCTCCTCGTCGGCTTCCTCCCAGAGCCCCATCAGGTGCGAGTGCCAGCGCCAGGGCGAGGTGACGTGCGGGGTGAAGCCGTTGTCGGCACGGTCGAGCCAGCGCTCGCAGAGGTCGCGGTCGCCGATCGCGCAGCGCGCCACCTCGCGCGCCAGCCGCAACAGGAAAGCCTGGTAGATCGTGCCGGCGATCGTCTCCGGGTCGAGCCGCCCGTCCCAGGAGCGCAGGCGCTCGATCGCGCTGATCTCGCGCTGCCCGCGCGGATGCAGGCGCGCCAGCCGCCGCGCCGCCTCGATCCCCGGCAGCGAGAGGTTGTCGGACTGCATCGCCTCGAAGCTGGCGATGTCGTGCTCCTCGCTCTCGCCCAGCAGCTGCTCGATCCGCTTGGCGCGGAAGCCGTCGAGGTATTCGCTGGTGATGTGGTGCGGGTACTCGTCGCCGACGATGCGGTTGTTGGCGGTGATCAGAAAGCCGCTCTCGGGGTCGACCTTCTCCGGCAGCTCGTCGTAGGGGATCGTCCCCTCCCACTCGAACTCGCCCGTCCAGCCCGGCTTCGGCAGGTCGGGGCAGCCGCCGCGGCGCCGCGGCAGGCGGCCGATCAGCTTGTAGCCGATCGAGCCGTGGCGGTCGGCCCAGATCAGGTTCGAGGCGGGCGCGGTGTGGCCCTCGAGCTTGGCGACGAGGTCGGGCCCGGACTCGATCTCCAGCAGCTCGAACATGCCGGCGAAGGCGGTCGGTTCGCGCAGCGCCAGCCAGCTCAGCGCCAGCGGCTCGGCCTCGTCGGCGCCGAGCGCCGCGTTGACGATCGGGCCGTGGTGGGTGATCCGCACGTCGAGCGCGACCGGCTCCTCGCGGCCCTTGACGACGATCTCCTCGCGCACCGTCCGCAGCGGCCGCCACTCGTCCTCATAGAGGTAGGTCTCGCCCTCGATCCGCTCGACGAAGAGGTCCTGGACGTCGGCCATGACGTTGGTGAAGGTCCAGCAGACGTCGTTGTTCTGGCCCATGTAGACGCCGGGCATCCCCGGCATCGAGGCGCCGCGGACGAAGCGGTCGCCGTGGCGCAGGCCCACCTGGTACCAGATGCCCGGCATGCTCGGGGGCAGGTGCGGGTCGCCGGCGATCAGCGGTGAGCCGGTGGCGCTGAGGGCGCCGCTGACGGCCCAGTTGTTGGAGCCGCTGGCCTCGGCGGCAAGGCCCATCGAGCGGCGCACGGCGTCGATCTGCTCGACGATCGCGAGCCCGTCGCCGCCCCAGGCTTCCTGGGTGACGACCGGGTTGCCCGCGGGATAGGCGGGATCGAGGCGCGCGGTCAGCTCCGGGCCCAGCGCCCGCAGCATGTCGGCCCGCAGCAGCTCCCGCTCCCAGTTGGTCGAGAGCCCGAAGGCGAGCAGCTTGCCGAGGCTGAGGACGTCGACCGGCCGCCACGGCTTCCAGCGCAGGCGCAGCAGCTGCATCTCGAAGGGCAGTGCCGAGGCGCTCGCGGCGGCCGCGTTGACCCCCTCGCAGAAGCGCTCGAGCAGGGCTCGCAGCTCGGGGTCGAGCTGCTCCGCCTCGCGCTCGGCGACGCGGCGGATCCCAAGCGTCCGCATCAGCCGGTCGACCGGCAGCCCCTCCTCCCCGGCCATCTCGGAGATCTTGCCCTCGACCGCGCGGCGGTAGAAGTCCATCTGCCAGAGCCGGTCCTGGGCGTGGACGAAGCCCTGGGCGAAGTAGAGGTCGCGCTTGGCGTCGGCCTCGACGTGGGGCACGCCCCAGCGGTCGCGCCGCACCCGCACCCGTCCCCCCAGCCCGTCCAGCCCGATCGTGCCGCGCCGCTTCGGCAGCGGCCGCCGCGCCAGCCAGTGCCAGGCCGCCGCGGTGGCGGCGGTGGCGACGCCCGTGCCCGCCAGACCGGCAAAGAGCCCCGCCCGCGCCACCTGCCCTTTGCTCAAGCGGCTCATAGCGATTGTTTATCAGTTGGCTGGCCGGCCAGGAAGTTTCCGCACCCTCACCGCGACTTTCGGGGCGCTCTGGGATTGTTGCGTTGACAGGCGAGCGAGCGGTAGGGGGAGAGATCGGCATGAGCGGCAGAGGGCGGAAGGATCAAATCTGGAGGGCGACGCTGCTGCTGGCATGCCTCGCCGCGGCATCGATGGCGGTCGTGGCGCCGGCTGTGGCGAAGCGCAGCGCCGCCGCGAAGACGGCCGCGGCCGGGCTCCTCGACAAGAGCTTCGGCAAGAGCGGCAAGACGGCGATCGCCTTTCCTGCCGAAAACGGCGGCAATGTCGGCATCAAGTACGCGCTGCCCTTCGAATTCACCCCCGGGCATCTCGAGATGGCGCAGACGCCAGGCGGCGACATCGTCGTCGCCGGCGCGACCAAGATCGTCCGCTTCCGCGCCAACGGCAAGCCGGACCCTGGCTTCGGGAGCGGCGGCTCGATCACCGTGCCGCGGCCGCCGGGCTCGGTCTTCATCCTCGCCGGTGTCGCCGTCGATTCCTACGGCCGCATCGTCCTCGCCGGCCTCGCCCGGCCGTTGCCGACGAACTCGCTGCCGGACCCGGTGCTGAGCCAAGCCGTGCTGATGCGCTTCAACGCCGACGGCACCGCCGACGCCAGCTTCGGCAGCGGCGGCACGCTCGTCACGGACTTCGGCCTGGGTGCCCCCAAAACCGCCGGCGGCCGGTATTCGGGCGCATCGGTGGGAATACGGGACGTCGTCATCGACTCGCAGAACCGTCCGGTGCTGACCGGGGCCTACGTCGACGCGCTCCTCGACTGCAGCAGCACCGTCAACTCGAAAGGGTTCGTCGCCCGGCTGACCGAAGCGGGGGCGCTCGACGGCACCTTCGGCGAAGGCGGGCTCCGCACGCTCTCCACGATCGTGAGCCTGGGAGAGCTGGCGCAGCGTGCGGGTGGCTACCTGGCGCTCAGCGCGAGCGGCCCGATCTGCCAGGGAACCGGAGGACCGGACAACCTGATCGGCTTCGACGAAAACGGCAACCTCGACTCGAGCTTCGCCTCGTTCGGGTTCCGCACCCTCCATGCCAGCGAAGCGCCGGCGCTGACGGTCGCTCCCTCGGGGAAGATCCTGCTGCTCGGCAGGCCCGAGCAGCGTCGCATCTACAAGAAGGTCAAGGAAGTCGTCGACGGCAAGAAGGTCACCACCAGGGTTCGGGTGTCGGTCCGAGTCCAAACGGTGCAGCGGCTGCTCGCCAGCGGCGCCGCCGATCCGAGCTTCAGCAGGATCGGGCAGACGAGCTACCTGGACCCGGCGATCGGAACGCTCTCCGCGATCGCGGTCGACAAGCAGGAACGGATTTACCTGGCCGGCCGCGTCGGCCAGCGCGTCTCGAAATCCCCGCGCAACACGCTCATCCGCACGACGTTCCTACTCGAGCGCACGACGGCGGGTGGGGGCTACGACCACTCCTTCGGCAAGAAGGGCCTGGTTGCCACGGGCTTCGGCGGCCCCACCTCCAGCTTCGCGACTCAGGTGATGCTCGACGCCAAGGGCCGGGCCCTGGTCGGCGGCGGGATCACCTCGCCGCAGATGGAAACCGGCGGCGGCTACGCGATCGCGCGCTACCTGACCAAGTAGGGGGACCTACTCGGTCAGGTTTGGCAGCCGCCCCTCTTCCTCGAGCTTTTCGAGGTGCGCCTCCATCGCCATCGCCGCCATCGGCAGCAGCTCGACCGGGATGTCGTCCCAGGCCTCGGCGAGCAGAGCGGCCCGGGAGCGCTCGCCGCGCTCGAGGGCGGCGAGCAGGCGGCGCTCGCGCATCTCGCGGTGCTCGACGTACTCGGCCAGCTTGGCGGCGGGGTCGGTTATCCACGGGCCGTGGCCCGGCGCCATCAGCTCGATTCGCTCGGCTTGGAGCAGGCGCAGCGAGGACATGAAGGCGGCGAGCGAGTTGTCGCCGGGCGGGACGATCGTCGAGCCGAGCCCGAGCACGAGGTCGCCGCTGAAGCAGACGCCGTCCTCGCTGAGGAAGCAGACGTGGTCGGCCGCGTGGCCGGGCGTGGCAAGAGCGCGGAGGCCGGCGTGGGACTCGCCGCCAGCCGGGAGCACGACCTCAGCCCCAAGCTGGTCGGCCCCCGCCGTGTGATCGCCGTGCGAGTGGGTGAGGAGAACGAGCCCGATGCCGCCGCGCTCATCCGCCGCGGCACGGATCGCCTCCAGGTGCCCGGCGTCCTCGGACCCCGGGTCGATCACCACACAGGGCCCCTCCCCATATAGATAGGTGTTCGTCCCTTCCAGCGTCATCGGCCCCGGATTAGGAGCAACGATCCTCGATACCTCTGGATGCCCCGGAGCGCGGGTCACGCCAGAGATCATCCCGGTAGGGGTGAAACGTCTTGTACTTTTTCGCCTCTTCCCATCGTCGACAGCCCCAGACGTGGCTCGAAAAAGTTAAGTGGAACCCCTACCGGGATGGTCTCTGGTCACCCGGCGATCTCTTTGGCGATCGCTTCGCGGGCGTCCTCGGGCTCGAGCACGACGAGGTCGCCGGCGCCGCGGAGGATCTCCCGCACCAGCCAGGACTTGCCGGCGTAGGGAAGCTCGACGACGACGGCGCCGTCGGCCAGCTCCTCGACCACGGTGCGCTCCTCGCGCAGCCAGCGCGCCCGCTCGGGCGAGACCCAGACGCGGGCGACATGGGCGGTCGGCACCTCGCCGTGGGTCATCCAGCCCTCGACGCCCGCGAACTCCTCGACCTCGGCCCGCGGCTCGAAGCCCTCCTCGGAGAGCACCGCCTCCTTGATCCGGTCGAGCTTGAAGTGGCGCACGCCCCTTTTGGTCAGGTCGTAGCACTCGACGTACCAGCCCTCTTTGCCGTTCTCGAGCCGGTAGGGCTCGACCCGGCGGTCGGTGAACTGATCCTCGTTCTCCTTGTAATAGGAGAGCTCCAGGACCTTGCTGTCGGCGATCGCGTCGTTGACCATCCGCGCCACCCGGGCGTCGCCGCCGCCGGCCGAGGCGATCTCCAGCCCCTCCTCGGAGGGGTCGTGGCCGAGCGCGTCGACGATCTTCTTGCGCGCCTTCTGCAGGTCGGTCTGCGGCAGGTGGTCGCCGAAGAGGTCGATCGCCGCGACCAGGGCCTTCGCCTCCAGCGGCAGCAGCCGCGCCGGGCGGGCGAAGTTGTCGCCGTAGGGCTCGGAGTCGACCTCGATCTCGTCGCCGATGTATTCGGCGTAGAGGACGTAGGTGCCGCCGCCGAAGTTGACGACGTTGAGCAGCTCGACGTCCTCGCGCAGCTCCTCGTCGGTCAGTTCGAGCCGGCGTCGCAGCTCGGCGACCTGCAGTCGCTCGCCCTTTTTCGCGGTTTCGATCAGCATCCCGGCGAGGGTGACGAGGCGGGCGAAGCGCTCGGGGCGGATCGCCGCCTCGCCGCGGCCGTTGGAGCGGGCGCGGCGGGGGGCGTCGCGCAGCGGCCGGTCGACGATCTCGGCCGGCTGGAAGCCGTTGTCGTGGCGCTCGTGCAGCAGGCCGAGCCGGCTCTCGGCCTCCGCCCGCAGCTCGTCGGGGCCGAGCACCTGGGCGTTCTGGCGCCAGCGCAGGACCCAGGCGATCAGCTCACGCGGTGAGGCGTAGTCGGTCTCGAAGACCGAGCCTTTGCCGGGGGCGCCGTCGGCCTTCTTTGTCGGGCGCAGCTCGCCGTAGGCGCCGAAGTCGCGCTCGATCAGCCAGGCGATGCGGTCGCGGACGAAGACCTGCGCCCGGCCGCGGGTCTCGCCCAGCTGCCAGTCGGCGCGCTGGCCGTAGTCGCGGCGGTCGAAGTTCTCCGGCGGCGAGAAGTCGTGCTCGGCCTTGGAGGCGTAGCCGACCTTGCCCTGGATCCGCGAGAGGCGGAAGACCCGCACCGCCTCGCGCTCGTGGGCGTGGCCAATCAAGTAGAACTGGCCACCGCGGAAGACCAGGTGATAGGGGTCGACCTTGCGCTTCTCGGTCTCGTCGCGCTCCATCGTGTAATAGGTGAACTCGACCGTCTTGCGGCGCGAGATCGCGGTCTCGATCTTGGAGAGGCGCTGGGAGAGGTCGCGGCCCCCG
>Ga0208998_1000030_pt1 | contig 32141 bp, 31 predicted proteins | sample MedBloCAOM2_M2_FD_187856 | JGI IMG/M metagenome (GOLD analysis project Ga0208998, IMG submission 187856) | Forest soil microbial communities from El Dorado National Forest, California, USA - Mediterranean Blodgett CA OM2_M2 (SPAdes) (version 2) | ecosystem: Environmental > Terrestrial > Soil >... | reverse complement strand
CCCAGTTCCGCGCGGGCCCGACGTACTCGAGGCTCGCCCAGTCGGCGAGGTCACTGAAGAAGTAGGGGACGACCTCGTAGTCGCGGTCGTCGCCGAGCATGTTGCCGGCGGCGTGGATGCCCTGCTGCATCGCCACGTCCCAGTGCTCGACCCGCAGCCGACGGCCGTGGATGACGCTGTCGTAGGAGCAGCAGTCGCCGGCTGCGTAGATGCCCTCGACGGAGGTCTGCAGCTTCGAGTCGCAGACGATCCCGTTGCCCACCTCCAGGCCGGCGCGGTCGGCCAGCATCGTGTCGGCGCGGACGCCCGCACCGACCACCACCAGGTCGCACTCGATGCTGAGCCCGCTCTTGGTCACCACCGCGCGCACGCGCCCGTCGCCCTCGAAGGCCTCGAGCTCCTCGCCGCCATGGAACTCGACGCCATTGGCTTCGATCTTCTGCTGGAACCAGCGACCGGCATCGTCGCCGAAGGTGCGCGAGAGCACCACGTCCTCCATCGCCACGATCGAGCACTTCGTGCCCTGGGCGGTCAGCGAAGCGGCGACCTCGGTGCCGATGTAGCTGCCGCCGATCAGGACGACGTGCTCGGCCGCCTCAGCCTCCTTGCGGATCGCGTCGGAGTTGCCGAAGGCGCGCAGGTAGTGGATGCCCTCGTTCTCGGCGCCCTCGACGCGGAGGATGTTGACCATCGCCCCGGTGCCGATCAGCGCCTTGGCGAAGCCCACCTCCTCCCCACCTTGGACCTTGGCAGTACGGGCCGCGGGGTCGAGCGACATCAGGTTGCGGCCGGTCACCAGCTCGACGCCGTTCTCCTCGTACCAGGACACCGGGTTGACATAAGCGTCCGCCCGACCGGCCTCGCCCCGCAGGTACTCCTTCGAGACCGGCGGCCTTTCGTAGGGCGGCTCCGGCTCGCGGCCGACCAGCAGGATCGAACCCTCGGCGCCGCGCTTGCGCAGCTCGGCCGCGCAGTGGGCGGAGGCCATGCCGCCGCCGATCAGAAGAAAGTCGACCTCGCGGTCAGCCACCGTCGCTGCCGTTGCTCTTCGGCCCGAACAGCGTCTTCAGATCGTCCTCTTTGCCGGGATCGAGCACGGCGAGGATCTCGTCGCCTTCCTCGAGCACGGTGTCGGCGGTCGGCACGAAGCCCTTGCCCGAGCGCAGGACCGAGATCAGCAGGCTGCCCTCCGGCATCCGCAGGTCGCCGACGCGGCGCCCGGTGACGCCGGAGTCGCTGCCGAGCAGCATCTCGATGATCTCCAGCTGCTCCTCCTGCAGATCGAGCAGGTGGACGAGGCCGTACTCGGGCACCTCGTGCTCGAGCAGGCGCAGGATCAGGTCGGTCGCCGAGACCGACGGCTTGATCCCGAGCAGGTCGAAGTGCTGGCGGTTGCGCGGGTTGTTGACGCGGGCGATGATCCGCTCGACCAGGTACTTCTCGCGGGCGACCTGGCAGATCAGCATGTTGTCCTCGTCGTCGCCGGTGACCGCGATCACCATGTCGGCACGCTGGATCCCGGCCCGCTCGAGCACCCACAGCTCGGAGGCGTCGCCGTAGGAGACGTTGTGCTCGAGCTCCTGCTCGACCGTGAGGTAGCGGCGCCGGTTGTTCTCGATCAGCGTCACCTCGTGGCTTTTCTCCAGCAGCTCCCGCGCCAGGTTCCAACCGACCTTGCCCGCTCCGACGACGATGATGTACATCGGCTCCCAGTCCCTCTCTACGCGGCTTCCGCGGAGTCGTCGGGGGGGCTGGAGCCTTCGCCGCCCTCGCGGACCGCGGTCTCGAGCATGTTGATCGCGACGCTGGTCGGGCAGACGGTGTTGAGGCCCTGGCGCTGATACCACTCGGCCCGCAGCGGGTCGAGCACGCGGGCGATCACGGTCGGCACCTCATAGCGTTTCTGGGCGATCTGGGCGATCACGATGTTGGTGTTGTCGCCGTCGGTGGAGGCGATGAAGGCGTCCGCGCGCTCGATCCCCGCGGCGACCAGCGCCTCGGTCTCGAGCCCGGCGCCGACGGTGAACTGGCCGCCGAGGTCCTCCCAGCTCTTCTCGAGCCCGACCTCGAGCCGCGCGTGCGACTCGGGGTCCTCGTCGAGGCAGGAGACTTCGTGACCCTCGCGGAGCATCGCCCGTGCCACCGAGGAACCGACGCGGCCGCAACCGACAATCAAAATCAGCATTGGCCGGATACTAGATGGGAAGCGCCACTAGGGCGCTTCGGGAGGCGCGGTCAGCAGCACCCGGCAGGGCGCTTTCTTCAGCACGTACTCGGTGGCGGCGCCGATCTCGGCCGGCTTGGCGGCGCCGATCCCGCCGATCTTCGCCCCGCCGCGGATCTTCGAGGGCGGCTCGCCGCCGATCACGATCGCCTCCGAGCCGCTGCGCCGGGCCGCCTCGAGGATCCCGGCGCCGACCTTGCGGGCCCGGATCACCTCGGTGCTGACGCCGACGTCCTCGTACTCCTCGCCGACCTCGCGGGCTCGCTCCAGCGCTCGCCGCGCTTCGTCCTCGCGCTCCGGCGGCAGCGGCGCGTCGAGCGGCAGGGTCAGCGGCACTTCGATCACGTAGACGAGCTCGAGCCGGGCGTCGTCATCGCCGCTGCCGCTCTCCTCCTGCTCGGCCGCGGCGAGGCGACCGGCGGTGGCGACGATGTCGTCGTCGAGCTTGGTCCCGAAGACCGGCACCAGGATGTTGCGGAATTCGACCTCCGGCACCTGCTTGGTCAGGGCGCGCTCGGTGACGGAGACCCGCCTGGTCAGCGTCGTCCCCTCGAACACCTTGCGGTAGACGACGTAGAAGAGCAGCCCGAAGACCATCCAGCCGCCGCCGACCAGGCGGGCGGTCTCGTGGTAGAGCAGGACGCTGATGAAGGCGAGCCCGCTGAGGACCGCGGCGACGATCGCCGGCAGCGGCAGCTCGGCGCCGCGCCAGGGAATCCCGAGCGGAATCTTGAAGGGGCGGCGGCGGTCGGGGTCCTTGACCCGCAGGCGGATGATCGAGAGGTGGGCGATCGTGATCGCCAGGGTGGCGCCGAAGGCGTAGATCCCGGCCAGCAGCTTGACGTTGGTCGGGATCACGAGGCCAAGGGCGATCAGGCCGCTGATCACGATCGCCACGTAGGGAGTCGCCTTGCGGCGCTCGAGCTTGCCCAGCCAACTGGGGATCTGGCGGTTGATCGCCAGCGTGTAGATGTGGCGCGAGACCCCCAGCATCGAGGTGTTTGCGGCCCAGAAGAGCACCGGGGCGGCGATCAGCGCCACCATCCAGCGCATCATCTCGGCGACCCAGCCGGGATGGAAGGAGGAGACCACCCCCAGCACCGGCTCCTCGACGAACTGGTTGCCGAGCGCGGTTTCGGGGCCGTGGGCACCGGCGACGACCGGCACCGCCATCAGCGCGATCGCCGCCATCCCGGCGTAGACCAGCGGCACCGCGACGGCGCCAAGCGTGGCGATCCGCTTCAGGTCGCGGCGGTCGACGTTGATGTCGGGAGCGAGGTCGGAGGCGGCCTCGATCCCGGCGTAGGCGAGCATCGCCACCACGGCGGCGTAGACGATGTCCTTGAAGCTGGGGTCGGAGAAGAGGTGGAGCTGTTCGGTCAGGCGGTCGGGATGGAGGACGACGAGAGCCCCGACCACGATCACCGCCAGCTGCAGGCCGAGGTCGGCCAGCGCCAGCACGGCGAGCGAACGTCCTTTCTCGCGGCCGGTGACGTTGAGGATGTTGAGCACGCAGGCGGCCGCGATCACCAGGGCGGCGATGCCGATCTCCCAGCCGGGCCGCGAGAAGCCTCCCCAGATCGGCTCCAGATAGTGCGGCACCGAGATCGCCGCCAGGGCGATCACGATCAGGTAGTCGATCAGGATCGCCCAGCCGGCGATGAAGGCGATCAGCTCGTTGAAGGCGTGGCGGGCGAAGGTCGAGGAGCCGCCGCGCTCGCGGAACATCGCCCCGCCCTCGACGTAGCTGAGCGTGGTCAGGCCGAACAGCAGACCGGCGGCGAGGAAGATCAACGGCGTCAGCCCGAGGCCGCGGTCGGCGACGACGCCGAGGGCGAAGTAGATCGAGAAGCCGACCGCCGAGTAGGCGGCCGCGAACAGGTAGGGGACGCCGAGGCCGCGCTTGAGCAGCGGGTCGGCCTGGCGCTTCGGGGGGTCGCCGCTGGGCGGCGCGGTGGGCTGGCTCACCGTTCCATCCTCGCTCCGACCCAGAGACGTCCAACTCCGACCGCGAGGAAGGCGACCCCCATCAGGACGCCGACCGAAGCCGGCCCGCCGCCATTGGCCAGCGTCACCACCAGCACCAACAGACCGATCAGCACGAAGACCGCCGAGAAGACCCGCACCGCCTGCTTGTAGATCACCCGGTCACCTCGACGACGGCTTCGGTCGGCACCGCGACGGGGCTGCTGGTCGGATCGGAGACGACGATCACCCGGCAGGGACGCTCGCCGAGCACCGTCTGCAGGGTCTTGTCGTAGAGCGGCACCCCCGCCCGGTAGCGCAGGCCGATCACGATCGCCGCCGCCTTGATCAGCTCGGCCTCCTCGGAGATCGAGTAGCCGGCCTGGCCGGGCCGGACCCGGGCGACGTGGCCGGTCACCCGCTGGCCGCCGATCAGCCTCGCCTCCTCGATCATCCGCTGCGCCGCCTCTTCCTGCTCGGGCATCTCGGCGTCGAGCGGCAGGTTGGTGGGGACGGTCAGCATCGAGTGGACGTGAATGCCGCGGCGGCGCTTGGAGGCGAGCTTGATCGCCGTCGCCACCATCTCCGGCGAGAACGATTCGTCGTCCTCGAAGCCGACCAGGACGCTGCGGTACTCGACCTCCTCGACCCCCAGCGGCTCCGGGGTCACCACCTTCACGGTCTCGGTCAGCGGCAGCTTCTGGTTGCGGCGGTAGAGCACGTAGACGACGACCCCGAGCACCATCCAGCCGGTCCCGACGATCAGCGTGCGGGGGTTCAGCGCCATCACCACGATCCAGGCGCCGAAGGTGCCGAGGCCACCGAAGACCGCGACCAGGGGGACGTCGAAGCCGAAGGCGCGGATGTTCAGCGGCGCCTTCCAGGTGCGCTCGACGTCACGCTGCTTTCGGCGCAGCTGGATCAGGGCGACGTGGGCGATCGTGAACGAGAGCATCGCCCCGAACGAGTACATCGTCGCCAGGAAGTCGGTCTTGCCCGGCAGCAGGGTGACGATCGCGATCGCGGCGAAGATCAGGATCGCGATGTACGGGGTGCGGTACTTCGGGTGGACCTGCCGCAGCGCCTCCGGCAGCTGCCGGTGCTGGCCCATCGAGTAGGTGAGGCGGGAGACGCCGATCAGGCCGGCGTTGGTAGCGATCAAAAGGATGACCGCGGCCAGCACGCCGACGTAGTAGCGGAGGATTTCGGTCGGGACCGAGGAGAGCCCGAGGTTCTCGACGATGCCGAGGATCGGGTCGTCGGCGAAGGTGCTGCCAAGCGCGGTGGTGAAGTGTCCGGCGGCGTTTTCGGTGACCGGCATCGCCGAGAGCGCGACGATCGGGATCAGCAGGTAGAGGCCGAGCACGGCGACGACCGTGAGCCCGACGCTGCGGGGAATCGTGCGGGCCGCGTCCTTGGCCTCCTCGGCCATGTTGGAGATCGTCTCGATCCCGGTGTAGGCGATCATCCCGACCGCGATCCCAAGCGCGAAGTCGCTCCAGGTCGGGGCGACGCCGAGGTGGATGTTGTCGACCAACACCTGCGGGCTGAAGACCAGGGCCAGCCCGATCCCGACCAGGACGACCTGGGTGGCGAGGTCGGCGACGGCGAGGATCAGGTTCAGTTTCGCCGACTCCTCGGTGCCGCGGATGTTGATCAGCGCGAGGCCGACGATCAGCACCGCACCGCCGACGACGTCGCCCGGGCTGCTGCCCAGCCAGGGCCAGAACACGGCCAGGTAGTGGGGCACGAAGAAGGCCGAGATCGCGACCGTGATCGTGTAGTTGAGCATCTGCCCCCAGGCGGCGATGAAGCTGACCATCTCGTTGAAGGCGTGGCGGGCGAAGCTGGAGGAGCCGCCAGCCTCGGGGTACATCACCGTCGCCTCGGCGTAGGTGGCGGCGGTGGCGGCGAAGATCAGCCCGGAGATGACGAAGGCGACCGGGGTCAGGCCGAGCGCGAACGCGGCGGTGACGCCGAGGGCGTAGTAGATCGAGGAGCCGACGTTGCCGTAGGCGGCGGAGAACAGCGCGCCGACGCCATGGACGCGGCTCAGCGATTCGTCTCTGGGGATTCGCTGAGCCATCTAGGAGCTGCTGGGAACGGTCACTCAGACCGAATATACGGACGTTGCCGGTGCTCGCCGCAGGTGGGCACGGCCGAGGGCGTCCGGAGAGGCACAGCCGCAGAGGGCCAGGGCCAGCTCGAGCTCGTCGCGGAGCAGTCCCAGCACGCTCCCGGCACCCACCGACCCGGCGGCCGCGAGCCCCCAGATCACCGGCCTGCCGACCAGGACCGCGTCGGCGCCGAGGGCAAGGGCGACCGCGACGTCGACGCCACGGCGGATGCCGCCGTCGACCAGGACCGCGGCGCGCCCGGCGACCGCGTCGACCACCTCCGGCAGGGCGTCGCCGCTGGCGAGGGCGCGGTCGAGCTGGCGGCCGCCGTGGTTGGAGACGACGACCCCGGCCGCTCCATGCGCGACCGCTAGCTCCGCGTCCTCGGCGGTGAGGAGGCCCTTGACCAGCACCGGCAGACTGGACTCGGCCACGAGCCGCTCGAGGTCGGTCCAGCCCAGGCCTGGCTCCATCAAGCCGAAGGTCTCCTCGATCGTCACCTCTCGCTGGACGCCCATCGCCGCGGCGACGCTGGGGACTCCGAGCGTCGCCGGGATCCTGAAACCGGTGCGGCGATCGCGCTCGCGGTTGCCGCCGCGGGGCGCGTCGACGGTGACGACGATCGCCTCGAACCCGGACTCGACCGCCTCGTCCATCAGCGCCCGCGTCACCGCCGCGTCGCGGAAGCAGTAGAGCTGGAACCAGCGCCGCCCCGAGGGCACCGCCGCCGCCACCTCGCTCGGGCGCACGGTTGCCAGGGTCGAGAGGCACATCACGGTGCCCGCCGCGGCCGCGGCCCGCGCCGTCCCGATCTCACCCTCCGGGTCAAGCAGCCGTTGGTAGGCGACCGGCGCCACGAGCACCGGCATCGAAACCGGCCCGCCCAACACCCTGGCCGCGGTCGAGACCTCGCCGGCGCCCGCCAGCACCCGCGGCCGCAGCCGCCAGCGCGACCAGGCGGCGACGTTGTCGGCCAGCGTCAGCTCGTCGCCGGCGCCGCCGGCGAAGTACCCGAGCACCCCGGGGTCGAGCCTGGCGGCGGCGAGGCGCTCGTAGTCGGCGACGTTGATCGGCCCGTCGGTCACGGGCGCGAGCCTAGCCGCTCAGTCGCGGTGCCGGTTCGGCAACGGCGGGATCTTGAAGCGCGCGACCGCGGGCGAAGAATCGGCGTTGCCGGCGGCGTCGATCGCGTAGACCTTGAAGACGTGACGACCCGGCGGGAGGCCACCGAAAGCCTTTGGCGAGCCACAGGCGGTCGCGCCACGCGCGTCGAGCTGACAGCGGAAGCCGACCCCTGCCTCGTTGGCGGAGAACCAGAACTTGGCCGAGCGCTTGCCCAGCTTGCGTTTGCCGATCGCCGTCTGCGGGGCGACCCGGTCGGCCGCGGGCACGCCCACAGAAGCCGAAGCACCCGTGGAGGGCGTCAACCCGGAGAGGCGTGCGGGCAGGCTCGCCGAGATGCTGAAGCCGAAGCCGGCCTTTGCCGGTTCTCCCGTATCCGGGTCGAGGTCACCGTCGATGACGATCCGATAGGTGCTCCCGGCGACCGCGAACACTTCCCCGACTTCAGCCCCGAGGAGAATCGGGGTCAGCGCATCCACCGAGTCCCCGCGGTAGGCCGCCCAGGAGAGGTGGGTTCCGCAACAGAGACTGCCGAAATGGTAGGTGGCGGTCTCGGGGGCCGTCCACGCGTACCAGACAGATGCACCGCGGGAAGTGCCCTCGTCCGGCTCCCCCGCCTCGGTCGTCGCCGTCCAGTTGTATCCGTTGGCGCTGGCGTAGTAGAAGCGTTCGCCACCCGGTTCTTCTTCGATCGGGGCCGACAGGACCGTGGCTTGGGCGAAGTCGTCGTTTGCCGGCGGCGGCGTCGCTTCGATGCGCAACGCCGTCGTCCCTTCGGTCACCGGCGGTGGCTGGCCTGGAAAGCCGAACAGGCTTCCGTCAACAGCGATCTCGTACTTCGTCCCGATGGTCGCCTTGAAGCTGTACTCGTGCTGCGTGAAGGGACAGTGCGGCCCTTCGTCAGCGTTGCCTTTGGCGACCCTGGTCAGCGCGGCGACGGTGGTGCCGGTGTAGACGCCCAGGACCTCCTTGAATTCGCCGGCCGGGCTGCAGGCGCCGATCGTGACCCAGCCCGTCGCCAGCGCTTCCCACTCGAACCACACGGAGTGACCCGCCGCCGCGAAGAGGTCGAGGGACTCGCCGGTCTCTTTGCCGGCTTCGAAGTTCTCGGCCGGCGCTTCGATCGGCAGTGACCCGGCCAAGACCTGCCTGTTGGCGAAATCGTCATTCGCCGGCGGCGCGGCGACGGCCGGCGCGGCCCAGAGCGCCGTCAAGGCGATCGCGATCGCGATCTTCCCGCTGAACCCTGCAAGGCGCTTCCGATGCACGACATTCCTCCCCGGCCGTTTGAGGCGCGTCACTTTACCTTGCCTTACGCAGGCCAGAGCGCTCAACGGTATCGGCGACAGATGGGATTCCTCGGCGCCTGGCTAACCTTGCCGCGGATGAGCCCCTCTCGCCGACCGTCGCCAAGCCGGATCCGGCGCCGCAGAAGGACCGCGGTCGGCATCCTCGCCGTCGCCTTGGTCGGCGGCGCCTACCTCGTGCTGGCCGCGACCGTGTTCGCCCCGGTCGACAGGCACGGCGCCCGCCTCTCCCACCTCGAGATCCACAGCAAGGGGGTCGGCCGCGACCTCGGGGTCAACGTGATCGTGCCGCCGAACGCAGGCCCGCAGGGCGAGCGCTCGCTGCTCGTCTTCCTGCACGGCCGGGGCGGTTACGAGGGAACCTTCAACGACGCGGTCTTCCGTGGCCTGCCGAGCCTGCACGGGCGGCGTGGCGCGGTCGTCGCCTTCCCGGCCGGGGGCGTCCACGGCTACTGGCACGACCGCGCCGGTGGCGACTGGGAAAAGTGGGTGATGGACGAAGTGATCCCTCTGGTCGTGCGGCGGTTCGGGATCGACCCCCAGAAGCTGGCGATCGGCGGCATCTCGATGGGCGGCTTCGGCGCCTACGACATCGCCTTGAAGAACCCGGGGCGCTTCTGCGCCGTCGGCGGCCATTCGCCCGCGCTTTGGTTCGACGGCTCCGAAACCGCGCCCGGCGCCTTCGACGACGAGGCCGACTTCGAGGGCAACGACGTCGTCGAGACGGTCCAGGAGGACCCCGACGCCTTCGGCGACGCCAAGGTCTGGAACGACTACGGCGAAACCGACGACTTCCGCGCCTACGACGAAGGCTTCGTCGCCGCGATGGAAGCGGGCGACGCCGACTTCACCACCCATTCATGGCCGGGCGGGCATGAAGGCAGCTACTGGGACGCCCACTGGCCCGCCTACCAGCGCTTCTACGTCAACGCTCTCAACCACTGCGGCTAGCGACCGGGCGAGCCGGCGAGTGGCACACCGGGCGGCGGCGCCGGGCCCCAGCTTTCGCGGCCGTCGGTGCTGGAGATCGGGATCGAGGGACCGGCCATCGCCGGCGTATCGAGCGTCACGTCGGCGATCGCCTTGACCCGCGAGAGCACCTCGCGCACTTCGCTCTTCTTCAGCTGGTAGCCGTAACGGTGCAGGTCCGAAGTAAGGCCGGTTGCGTGGATGCCGGCCTCGTCGGCGAGAAAAAGCGCCCGCGGCATGTGGAATTCCTGCGTGACGACGACGGCGTCGCGCACGCCGAAGATGCCCCGGGCCCGCTCCATCGTGGCCCAGGTGTCGAAGCCGGCGTGATCCTCGAAGACGTCGCGCGGCGGGACGCCGTGCCGAATCAGCGCCTTGCGCATCGTGTCCGGCTCGTCGTAGGCCCAGGTGTGGTGATCGCCGGAGACGAGGACCTTTTCGACCGTCCCGGCACGCCAGAGCTTGGCGGCCTGCTTGACGCGATCGCCCAGCATCACGCTCATCTTCCCGTTCGGCTGCACCAAAGCCCCGGGCACGATCGCCACCTGCGCATGCGGCACGTCGGCGACGACGTCCGTCGACTCGCCCTGCGTGCTGAGCAGAATGTAGGCGTTAGAGCCCGCGACGACGAGAACAATCAAAAACGCACCAGAGATCGCTGCCTTGGAAAGCCGTGGCCACCTGCGCAACGGGTAGGTCGCCCCAGCCCAGATCGTTTTCAGCCCCCGCATCGCGCGAACGCTAACAACCCCAGAGGCCACTAGTCCCTATTCCAGTCCTTATGAACCAAATATCCAGGCGAACAAGCCTTGCTAATCAGCCCGATCGTCCCGCGAGCGCTTCCCGACGGGAGGGGCCAGGTGCCACTCGGAGCGGCTTGTACTCTGAGCGAGAGGGGCACCTGGCCCCTCCCGCCCGCAAACCTAGAAGTGGACGATCGGGATGATCAGGATGGCGACGATGTTCGCCACCTTGATCATCGGATTGATCGCCGGCCCGGCCGTGTCCTTGTAGGGATCTCCGACCGTGTCGCCGGTCACCGAGGCTTCGTGAGCAGGCGAGCCCTTGCCGCCGTGGGCACCGTCCTCGATCAGCTTCTTGGCGTTGTCCCAGGCACCGCCGCCGGCGGTCATCGAGATCGCCGCGAAGAGGCCGACGACGATGACGCCGATCAGCAGACCGCCGAGCGCGTCGACGCTGAGCAGGCCGACGATGACCGGGATCACGATCGGGATCAGAGCCGGCGCGATCATCTCTTTCTGCGCCGCCAGGGTGACGATGCTGACCGTTTCCCCGTACTCGGGTTTTTCGGTCCCGTCCATGATCCCCGGGTGCTCTTTGAACTGTTTGCGGACCTGCTCGACGACCTGACCGCCGGCCCGGCCGACAGCCTCGATCGAGAGGGCCATGAACAGGTAGACCATCATGCCGCCGATGATCAACCCGATCAGCACATCGGGGCTGGTCAGGTTGAAGAGCCCGTTGAGATCGAACCCGGCCGGCGCTTCGGCTGAGAGCTCGCTCTTGAAGGCGGCGAACAGCACCAGCGCGGCCAGGGCTGCACTGCCGATCGCGTAACCCTTGGTCACGGCCTTGGTGGTGTTGCCGACCGCATCGAGCGGGTCGGTGACGTTGCGGACCTCCTCCGGCAGCTCCGCCATCTCGGCGATGCCGCCGGCGTTGTCGGTGATCGGCCCGAAGGCGTCCAGGGCGACGATCAGGCCGCAGAGCGAGAGCTGGGCCATCACGGCGATGCCGATGCCGTAGATGCCGGCGAGCTCGTTGGCGCCGAGGATCGCCAGGGCGAGGACGAGCGCCGGGGCGGCGGTCGCCTGGTAGCCCTGGGCGAGCCCCTGGATGATGTTGGTCGCGTGACCGGTCTCCGAGGCCCGGGCGATGGTCTTGACCGGGCGGAAGCGGGTCGACGTGTAGTAGTCGGTGATCACGAACAGCAGCGCGGTGACGGCGATGCCGATCACGGCGCAGAGCCAGAGGTCGGTGACGCTGACCGCGTCCGCCGCGGTGCTGGCGAAGCCGAGACGGAGGGGCTCGCTCATCAGCCAGTCGGTGATCGGGTAGAAGGCGACGATCGAGATCAAGCCGGAGACGAGCATGCCGACGTAGAGGGCGCCCTCGACTTTGTCGGACTTGGTTTTGACCGAGAGCGCACCGACGATCGAGGCGAGGATCGCCACGGCGCCGATGACCAGCGGGAAGATCGCGACCTCACGGGCGTAGTCGGTGGTGAAGGTGAGGACGCCGAGCAGCATCACGGCGACCGAGGTGACCGCGTAGGTCTCGAAGAGGTCGGCGGCCATGCCGGCGCAGTCGCCGACGTTGTCGCCGACGTTGTCGGCGATCACGGCGGGGTTGCGAGGGTCGTCCTCGGGGATCCCCGCCTCGACCTTGCCGACCAGGTCGGCGCCGACGTCGGCGGCCTTGGTGAAGATGCCGCCGCCGAGGCGAGCGAAGACCGAGATCAGCGAGCCGCCGAAGCCGAGGCCGATCAGGGCGTCGACGGCCTCCTTGTCGGTGCTGCCGGTGATGATCAGCGCGCCGTAGTAGCCGGCGACGCCGAGCAGGGCCAGGCCGACGACCAGGAGCCCGGTGACCGAGCCGCCCTTGAAGGCGACGTCGAGCGCCGGCGGAACGCCGCCGCGAGCCGCCTCGGCGACCCGCGAGTTGGCCCGCACCGAGACGTTCATCCCGATGAAGCCGGTGGCGCCGGAGAGAATGGCGCCGATCACGAAGCCGAGCGCGGTCTTCCAGTCCTGCAGGAGCAGGAGCACGACCGCCAGCGGTACGGCGACCGCGGCGATGATCGTGTACTGGCGGTTCAGGTAGGCCTGTGCGCCCTCCTGGACGGCGCCTGAGATTTCCTGCATCCGGTCGTTGCCAGGGGACTTGGCAAGCAGGCGCTGGGTGACGATGAGGCCGTAGACGACAGCGGCACCCGCACACACAAGCGCGACAACTACCCCGTAATCGGTCAAGAAGCTGGTCAAGTTTTGTTCCTCCGGTGGATTTAGAGCGGCGCGGGAGTCTATAGACGGATGCGGCGTTACCGCCTATAGACCCGGTTCAGGAAGATTTCGCGACCTCTCCGGCGCCCGCATAGGTGCGCTTGGTCTCGGCCACCGCGTCACGGTAGACGTCCTCGATCGAGAGCCCGGCGTCGAGCGCCTCGCGTGCCCGCTGGGCGCCGTTGCGATCGGGTGGCCGCAGCTCGATCCCGAGCCGCGAACGGGCCGGCTCGACCCAGGCGAGGACCGCCTCGAGGGCCGCCCGCGACTCCACCTCCACCCCGCGCCGGAAGTCGATCATCCTGCCGCTGAGCCCGTGGCGGATTGCCCGCCAGAGGTTCTCCTCGATCTCGCGGTCGGCCAGCGGCGCGCCGGCGGGGCCGTCGTAGCCGTGCTCGTCGTAGTCGAGCGCGGCCTGGGCGATGCAGGCGGCGATCAGGCCGGCCAGGGCGAAGGACTCGTCGCCGCGGGTCTGGGCGTCGCAGATCCGCACCTCGACGGTGCCGAAGTGATGATGGGGGCGGACGCTCCACCAGAGCTGGGTCGACTCGACGATCGAGCCCATCCGCTCCAGCGTCCCGACGAAGCTCGCGTAGCTGTCCCAGTCGCGGAAGGGGGACGGGATCCCACAGCGAGGGAAGGTGCGGGTGAAGATCTCGGTGCGGACCGTGTGCAGGCCGCTGTCGTGGCGGTCGAGGAAGGGGGAGTTGGCCGAGGTTGCCAGCAGCAGCGGCAGCAGCTCGCGCATGCGGTCGCAGACGGCGATCGCCCGATCGGCGCCGCGCACCCCCATGTGGACGTGGGTGCTCCAGGTGTTGTTGCGCTGCGCCACCCAGCCGAGTTCGTGGCGCAGGCGGGTGTAGTGCGGGGTGTCGATGATCCGCTGGTCCAGGTAGCTGGCCCAGGGATGGGTGCCGGTGGCGCCGAGCGCCAGCCCCATGCCGCCGACCAGCTCGAACAGCCGCGACCGCCGCTGCTGCTGCTTTGCCATCGCCTCGGCGAAGCTCTCGGCCCGCCCGGAGCGGATCTCGACCTCGGCGGCGATCAGCTCGCCCGCGGCCGACTCCGCCAGCAGCTCGTCCTTTTCGCAGGCGGCGTAGACGTCCTCGAAGCGATGTTCCAGCTCCAGCGTGGCCGGGTCGAGGATCGCGAACTCCTCCTCGAGCCCGATCGTGAAGTCGGTGGAGGACTCGAATCGCTCGCGGACGAGGTCGAGGTCTAGCGACAAGGATTCAGGCCAGGTAGAAGTAGAGCGCGTAGAGCAGGTCGACGGCGGGGCTGGACGTGTGGACCGTCACCTCCGGCGGCACCTGCAGCAGCTGCTCGGAGTAGTTGAAGATGATCTTGACGCCGGCCTTGACGAGGCGGTCGGCGACCTCCTGGGCGGCGTCGGCCGGCACCGCGAGGACGCCGACCACGATCTCCTCCTCGCCCACCACCGCCTTGAGGTCGCCGAGGTCGCGCACCCGCAGCTCGCCGATCGGGGTGCCGACCACGGACGGGTCGGAGTCGAAGACGGCGACGACCTGGAAGCCGTGGTCGGCGAAGATCGCCGAGCTGGCGATCGCCTGGCCGAGGTTGCCGGCGCCGAAGAGGGCGATGTTGTGCTGGCCCGAGGTGCGGAGGATCTTGCGGACCTCGGAGACCAGCGACTCGATGTTGTAGCCGACGCCCCGCTTGCCGAACTTGCCGAAGCCGGAGAGGTCGCGGCGGATCTGGGTCGGGTTGATGTGGGTGTACTCGGAGAGCTCCTGCGAGGAGATCGTCTCGCGGCCCATCTTGCGCGCCTGGGTCAGGACCTGCAGATAGCGCGAGAGGCGCGCCGCCACGCCCAACGAGAGGCGATCCCCTTCGACGGGAAACCCCTCCGGGACCTCGAACTCCTCGATCACCTCGGCCATGCCCTCACAGTATCGAGCCTGGCGCGCAGGCCGACCTCGTCCAAAATCAGGTCTGAAACGACCACCCCGTCGACCTCGACGACCGGAATTCGCTCCAGATGGCGGCGCAGCAGCAGCTCGTCGCTCTCGATGTCGATCTCGTGCAGGGCGAAGCGGTAGCCCTCCACGTGAAGAGCGACGATGGCCGCCACCGCCTCTTCGCAGAGGTGGCAGCCGGGTCGCGAGTAGACGACGACCTCGGTCATATGACAAGTTCGCGCTTCGCTCCCGGCGCGAAGAACCAGATATGCACGCTTGGTCGCTCCGCGCTCATGCGCGGCGCGCCGGAGTGGCAAAGGCGTCGAAGCCGAGGTAGTCCGGATAGGCGATGCGCGGGGCGAAGCGGGCGGCGGAGCCGATCATCGCGGCGTTGTCGGTGCAGAGCCTGCCCGGCACCAGCTTCAGTCGCACGCCGCGCTCCTCACAGAGCGCCGCCACCGCTTCCCGCAGCGGCCCGTTGGCGGCGACGCCGCCGCCCAAGGCCACCGCCTCCCAGTCGCCTTTCTTCAGGGCTCGCTTCAGTTTCGCGATCAGCTGACCGACGACGGCGGCCTGAAAGGAGGCGGCGAGATCGGCGCGGTGCCGGGCGACTCCCTCCTCCCCGAGCGCGCGGCAGCGGTAGACGAGTGCCGTCTTGAGCCCGCTGAAGCTGAAGTTGAGGCTCGGGTCGCGGGCCATCGCCACCGGCATCTCGAAGGCGGCCGGGTCGCCGTCCTCGGCCAGCTTCTGCAGCGCCGGGCCGCCGGGATAGCCGAGCCCGAGCAGGCGCGCCGACTTGTCAAAGGCCTCGCCGGCGGCGTCGTCGAGCGTCGTCCCCAGGACCTCGTGACCGCCGTGGTCGGTGACGGCGGCCAGCAGCGTGTGCCCACCGCTGGCCACCAGGCAGAGGAATGGGGGCCGCAGCGGCTCGGGCTCGAGGAAGTTGGCGGCGACGTGGCCCTGCAGGTGGTCGACCGGTATCAGCGGCAGCCGCCGCGGGGCGGCGATCGCCTTGGCGGTGCTGACGCCGACCAGCAGGGCGCCGATCAGGCCGGGCCCGGTGGTGACGGCGATCGCCTCGATGTCCTCCAGCCCCACCCCGGCCTCCTCCAGCGCCGCGCCCACGACCGGCGCGGTCAGTTCGAGATGGTGGCGCGAGGCGACCTCGGGGACGACGCCGCCGAATGCCGCGTGCGCCGCGGCCTGCGAGGAGATCAGGTTCGAGAGGATCCGTGGGCCGTCGAGGACGGCCGCGCAGGTGTCGTCGCAGGAGGTCTCGATCGCGAGGATCAGTCCAGCCACATGATCAGCGCGTCCTCGTTGTTGTCGTGGTAATAACGGGGGCGGACGCCTGCGGAGCGGAAGCCGAAGCGCTCGTACATGGCGATCGCCTGGTGGTTGGAGACGCGGACCTCGAGCGTGAACGGAAGCACGCCCCGGGCCTCCTCGATCAGCCGCGCCAGCAGCTGCCCGGCGACGCCGGCGCGGCGCCGCTCCGGCGCCACGGCGATGTTCATCAGGTGCCAGACCTGGTCATAGCGGGAGCAGATCACATAGCCGAGCAGCTCGTCCCCGGCACTGGCCGCGAGGCAGATGCCGGAGGGCTTGGAGAGCTCGAGGACGAACATCGCCAGCGACCACGGGGTCGGAAAGGAGCGGCGCTCGATCGCGATCACCGCCGGCAGGTCGCTGTAGGCGAGCCTGCGCACCTTCACCTCATGGCTTAGGTCACTCGGCTTTCTGGAGAGAATTTCGCTCACGCCACCGCTCTGCGTCGGGAGGTCTGAGGTAGATCGGGGCGAGTGGGCTCCCATCCGGCGAGGCCGCGGCGAGGGCGCAGATGTGCCGCGCGGCGACCCGGTGGACGGGGTCGGCATCGTCCGCTATCCGGACGCCGTGCCGAGCCAACTCGTGCCGAAATCGTATCGCCCCCGAGCCCGCGGCCGGCGGCGGCTCGGCGAGGGACGCGACCCGTTCCTCCAGTTCCTCCGGACGGCAGACCAGGGGCTCCCAGACGCGGTCGCCGTGTTCGCCGTAGAGCGCCGCGAAGACCTCGCCGCGGCGGGCGTCGAGGACGGCGAGGCGATCGCCGGCGGCGCCGGCCTCCCCCAGCCCCCGGCCGATCGCGTCGAGCGTGCAGACGCCGGCCGCCGGCAGGCCGAGACTGGCGGCGAGACCGCGCGCGGTGGCGATGGCGATCCGCAACCCGGTGAACGAGCCCGGCCCGAGACCGACCGCGAGCAGGCCGACCCGCTCCCAGCCGCCGGCGGCGGCGGCGCAGCCCTCGACCTCCTCCAGCAGCGCGGTCGCGTGCCTGGGACCGCCCTCGGAGGGCCCCAGCAGCGACTCGTGCAGAACCTCGCCGTCGCGCCAGGAGCAGGCGGCGGTGTCGGCGGTCGCGGTGTCGAAGCCGACGACGACCAGCGGAAGACCGCTTCTAGCCCTTGACCCTGAAGACGAAGGAGCCGACTTTCTTGCCTTCGACGAACCAGGAGACCCGGTGCTTGCCGGGGATGGTCGACGTCACCTTGTTCACGTAGAGCGTCCCCTGCTTCGCCTCCTGCGCCTGGGCACAGAGGTTTTTGCCGCTGGGGAACTTGACGCAGACGCTGTAGTTGACGTCGCCTTTGAGGCTTTTGAAGAAGGCGCCCTTCTTGCTCTTCTTGGGACAGACATGCGAAGGAGTGGCGTTGCGGGAGATGCCGCAGCCGACGTAATGCTTGTACGCCGCCGCTCCGGCGGTGGCGGGCACTGCCGCGGCGGTCAGCAGCCCGGTGACAGCCAACACTGCTGAAAGCGCCTTCAGTCCCTTCATTGGGTCCTTCCCTTCGTGGATCGCAGTTTGTGAGCCGATGCTACAAGTTGTGTTCCCTGTCACCGGAACACCACCTGCGTCGACTCGGAGCGGGCGACCTCCTACCAGTCGACCTCGATCGTGCGGCTCTCGCCGCCGGCGTGCTCGAGCCGAATCTCCAGCGCCGGCCGCCCCAGCCGCTCGACCCCGATCGCGGGCCACTCGACGAAGGCGACGCCGTCGGGCCCGAGGTAGTCGTCGATCAGCGCCGGATCCTCATCCTCGAGGCTCTGCAATCGGTAGAGGTCGAGATGGGAGACCGGCAGGCGGCCGCCGGAGTAGCGCTGGCCGATCGTGAAGGTGGGCGAGGTGATCGGCTCCTCGATGCCGAGGGCGCGGCAGGCGCCGCGGATCAGCGTCGTCTTGCCGGCGCCGACCTCACCGCTGACGACGACGACGTCTCCCGGCGCCAGACGCTCGGCGACGCGCGCACCGAGAGCTTCGGTCGCGGCCGCCGCACGGCTCTCGATGCGCTCCGCGGCCATCTCAGCCGAACATGTCGAGCTGATCGTCTGGCGGCGGTGGCGAAGTGGCGTGGCCACCGGGAACCGGCTCTGCGGCGGCGGCGATCTCCTCGGCGCTCGGGACCGGCGCCGGTCCCGGCCCCGCGAGCAGGCCGGGCACGGTCGCGAGGTCGCCGCGCAGCGTCTCCTTCATCGCCGGCGTCCGCAGCGCCGCGGCCGGATGCAGCAGGGGCAAGAGGAAGACGGTGCGACCGCCGAGCTCGTGCACCTGGGGCGTGCCACGGACCCTGGTGATCCCGACCGGGCTGCCGGTCAGCAGCTTGGTCGCGAAGTTGCCGAGCGTGCACAGGACCTTCGGCTCGATCAGCCGCACCTGCTCGAACAGGTAGGGCTTGCAGGCCTCGATCTCCAGCGGCTGCGGGTCGCGGTTGCCGGGCGGGCGCGACTTCAGCACGTTGGCGATGAAGACCTCCTCGCGCGAGAGCCCGATCTCTTCCAGCAGCTGATTCAGCAGCTGCCCGGCGCGGCCGACGAAGGGCAGCCCCTGCCGGTCCTCGTCGGCGCCAGGGGCCTCGCCGACGAACATCAGCTCGGCGTCGGCGTTGCCGGCCCCGAAGACGGTCTTGGCCCGGGTCTCGTGCAGTGGGCATCTGGTGCAGGCCGAGACCTCCTTGTAGAGCTCGACCAGGCGCTCGCGACGCTGCTCGGCGGTGGCGCTCATTCGGCCTTCTTCTTCGGCGGATGGGGATTTTCTCCCCGCGCCCGCTTCTGGCGTGACTCGACGATCCGGTCCTTGCGCGCCGCTTCGCGCTCGCCCCGCACCGATTCGCTCGAGCGCACTTTCGCCCCACGCGGCTGGCGACCGGGCGGCGAGACGCTCGACATCAGCCTCCGCGTCCGCACCGACCCACATTCCGCGCACGGAACCCCCTCGGCCCCGGCGGCCACCAGCTCCTCGAAGCGAGCCCCGCACTCCTCGCACTCGAACTCATAGATCGGCATGCGCGCCATCGTACGACCCGCCGCTTCCGACTTTCCCCGCCTGGCTGTGGCCAAGGTCGGAAGGGCGTCAGCTTCAGGGCAGCGGCTCCCAGTCCCAGGCCTTTTGGGACGTCAAGCTCTCTTGGTCGAGGTAGCGGCGGAACTCGTCGAGCTCGGTCGGCTCGACGCTGTAGACGTGATCGGGTTCGGGGAAGTGGCGTGATCGGACCTCGTCGCCGTACTGCGTGACCGCGGCGACCATCTGCTCGTGGACGTCGGCGTAGCGCTTGACGAATTTGGCCATGTGGCCGGTGGTGATGCCGAGCAGGTCGTGGAAGACCAGGACCTGGCCGGAGGTCGAGGGGCCGGCGCCGATGCCGATCGTGGGAATCTCGAGCTTGGCGACGATCGCTTCGGCGATCGCGGCCGGGACCGCCTCGAAGACGATCGCGAAGCAGCCGACCGACTGCAGGGCGAGAGCGTCTTCGCAGAGCTTGATCGCGTCCTTGGCCGTCTTGCCCTGGGCTTTGTAGCCGCCGAGGGCGGTGGCGGTCTGCGGGGTCAGCCCGAGGTGGCCCATCACCGGGATGCCGGCACGGACGATCGCCCGGGCGCGCTCGACGGCGACGCCGCCCGACTCGAGCTTGACCACCTGGCAACCCGTCTCCTTGACCAGGCGCTGGGCGCTCTGGATCGCCAGCTCGTTGCTCGACTCGTAGCTGCCCATCGGCATGTCGCCGACCATCAGCGGCGTCTCCAGGCCACGACGGACGGCCTTGCCGAGCATCACCATCTCGTCCATCGAGACCTGCTCGGTGCCGGGGTAGCCAAGCACGACGTTGGCCGCCGAGTCGCCGACGAGGACGACGTCGACGCCGGCCGCCTCGGCCACGGCCGCCGACGGGTAGTCGTAGGCGGTCACCATCACGATCGGTTCGCCGTTGGCCTTCATCTCGGCCAGGCGCGGCAGGTTGACCGGGCTGCGCCCCGAGGGCGGGGGCGCGGTGTGAGAGCGGCCGCCCGAGCTCATGAGAGCAGCACCTCGGGGTGGCTGTCGACGGCGACGGGGCTGTTGTCCTCGCCCACGTGGACCACGACCGGCGAGTAGCGCTCGAGGTCGGCCTCGTCGTAGGCGCCGAAGGAGGCGACGATGATCTTGTGGCCGGGCTCGACCAGGTGGGCGGCGGCGCCGTTGACCTGCATGGTCCGCGAGCCGGGGTCGCCGTCGATCACGTAGGTGACGAAGCGGGACCCGTTGTCGATGTCCCAGACGTGGACCTGCTCGTTGGTGATCAGGTCGGCCTGGGCCATCAGCTCGGTGTCGACCGTGATGCTGCCGATGTAGTCGACGTCGCAGTCGGTGACCGTTGCCCGGTGGATCTTGGACTTCAGCATCTGTCTCTGCATTGGCTCTCCCTTTGCCTTTCTACGTGGTCAAGGTCGGATCAAGACGTTGTCGATCAGGCGCGCCGCGCCCACCCGGGCGGCGACGGCGACCAGCACCGGCCGCCCGTTCAGCTCGGCCACCGGCTCCAGCAGCTCGGCGTCGCGCGCCTCCAGGTACTCGGGCACGATGCCGGCACCCTCGAGCTCGCGGCGGGCGGCGGCGAGGCCGGCCTGCAACGAGTCCTCGTGGGCGCCGCGCTCGGCGGCCCGCAGCGCCCGCGAGATCGCCAGGGCACGCTCGCGGTCCGCATCACCGAGGTAGGCGTTGCGGGAGCTCATCGCCAGGCCGTCGGCCTCGCGAACCGTCGGCAGAACCTCGATTCGCAGCGGAAAATCGAGATCGCGGACCATCCGCTGGATAACGGCCGCCTGCTGCGCGTCCTTCTGGCCGAAGTAGGCGACGTCGGGGCCGACGCTGTTGAAGAGCTTGGCGACGACGGTGGTGACGCCGCGGAAATGCTCGGGGCCGCGGCGGGCGGGGTCGCCGTCGAGAACCGCGGTGAGGTTGCCGCCGACCGCGACCGCGGTGGCGATGCCCTCGGGATAGACCTCCTCGACCGGCGGGGCGTAAACGAAGTCGGCACCCGCCTCGGAAGCGAGGCGCAGGTCGCGCTCCTCGTCGCGCGGATAGCGCTCGAGGTCCTCGCCGGGACCGAACTGGGTCGGGTTGACGAAGAGGCTCATCACCACCACGTCGCACTCGGCGCGGGCGGCGCGCAGCAGCGAGAGATGGCCCTCGTGCAGGAAGCCCATCGTCGGCACCAGCCCGATCGTGCGGCCCTGCCTGCGCGGCTCGTCCAGCCGCGCGCGCAGCGCGGCCTTGGCGCGCAAGACGCTCGCGCCTTCGTTCCTGGGGGGGGAAGTGACGGTGCTGAGGTTCAAATTCATCCGGTCCATGCCCTTCGGGTCACGGCCATCCGTCGCCGATTATAGGGACTGCGTGACGTCTCAGTGACGAAATTCGATCGGCTTGATCACGCGGGCCGGGGCACCGGCGGCGATCGTCGCCGGCGGCAGGTCCTTGGTGACCACCGAATTCGAGCCGACGACGCAGCGATCGCCGATCTTGACCCCGCTCGTGACGACGCAGTTGACGCCGAACCAGCAGTTGGCACCGATCTCGACCGGGCCCTTCGAGCTGAATCCCTGCCAGGTGATCGGCTGCTCGGGGTCGTCGAAGCGATGGTCGGCATCGCCGACGAAGCAGCCGTTGGCGAACATCGTGTGGTCGCCGATCGAGACGCGCTCGTGGGCGGCGACCATGGTGTTGCGGTTGAGAAAGCAACCGGCGCCGATCTCGATCCGCGCCTGCGGCGCCAGGGTCAGCCAGCAGCCCGGCTCGAAGAGGGTGCCTTCGCCGATGCTCAGCCGCCCTTCGTCGAGCGCTTCCAGCAGCTCGCCCTCGACTGGGTGGCGGAGATAGAAGCCGCCGCGGGCCGCGTGGCGGTCGATTCGCAGGCGCCGCAGCGGCCGGTGGTTGCGCTCGTACCAGCGCCGCTTCACCCACCAGGTCCGCCAGCCCCGCTGTCCCCCGCTCTCGCTCATCCCCCGCCACGTTACGAAACACGCACATAGACTGCGCGGCGTGACCGAGTTGCGCGGCGGCATAGACCTTGGCGGGACGAAGATCCAGACGGCGATCGTCGACGACGCCGGCAAGGTCAGTGGCGAGTCGCGGCGGCCGACGCCGACCAGCGGCGGCCCCGAGGACGTGGCCGACGAGATGGTCGCGGCCATGCGCGAGGCGGCCGCGCAGGCCGGCGTCGAGACCGGCGCTCTGGCCGGAGTCGGAGTCGGCTCCCCCGGCGACGCCGACGGGAGGACCGGCGTCGTCTCCGGCGCCCGCAACCTGCCGGGCTGGGAAGGCAGCTTCCCGCTGGCCGAAGCCCTCAGAAAGAGCCTGGGCGCCGAGGTCCGGGTCGGCAACGACGTCCAGGTCGCGACCGAGGCCGAGTTCCATCTCGGTGCCGGCCGCGAGTTCAAGAGTCTGATCGGCGTCTTCTGGGGAACCGGAGTCGGCGGTGGGCTCGTCCTCGACGGCAAGCCCTGGCTGGGCCGCGGGGCGGCCGGCGAGATCGGGCACATGGTCGTCAAGCGCGGCGGCGCCAAGTGCCCCTGCGGGCGCAAGGGATGCATGGAGGCCTACGCGGGCCGCTCGGCGATGGAAGCCGAGGCCCGCCGCCAGCATGAAGAGGGGCACAAGACCGAGCTCTTCAAGCTGATGGAGAAGCACGGCAAACCGCGTCTCACCAGCGGCATCTGGGAGCGCGCGATCGATGCCAACGACCATCTCGCCGAGGATTTGATCCAGCGCGCGATCGAGGCGCTCGGCACCGGCATCGCCTCAGCCGTCAACCTGCTGGACCCGGAGGCGGTGATCGTCGGCGGCGGCCTCGGGGTGCGCTTCGGCGACCGCTACATGGAGCCGCTGACAAAGGAGATGAGCAAGCACCTTTTCCTCGACGAAAAGCCGCCGGCGGTGCGGGTCGCCGCCCTCGGCGACCTCGGCGGCGCCATCGGCGCCTCCCTCTTGTTCGCGCGCTAGCTAGACCCGGCCGCTGGCGGAGCGCTGGTTGCGGGCGATCGCGTCGACCAGGACCGCCAGCAGGAGGACGCCGCCGGTGACCATGAACTTGACCGCCGAGGAAAGCGCGAGCAGGTCCATCCCGTTGGAGATCGAGCCGATCACCAGGGCCCCCATCAGCGCCGTCCAGACCGAGCCGCGGCCGCCGAAGAGGCTGGTGCCGGCGATGACCGGGCCGGCGATCGCCAGCAGCAGGAGTTCGTTGCCGCCGGAGTTCTGGTTGACCGCGAGCAGGCGCGAGGCGGCCATGATGCCGCCGATCGCGGCCATCGTCCCGGCGATGCCGAAGACGGCGATGCGGATGCCGTTGACCCGGATGCCGGCTCGGCGCGCGGCCTCGGAATTGCCGCCGACGGCGAAGACGTGGCGGCCGAAGCCGGTGCGCTTGACGACGAACTCCATCCCGACCACGAACCCGAGCAGGATCAGCACCGCCAGCGGCGTGCCGCGGTCGGAATTGAAGATCGTCGTGGCGACGATCGTCACCACCGCGACCAGGACGAAGCGGATCGCCATCCCGGTCAGGCTCTGACTGTCGAGGCCGGCGGCGACGCGGCGGCGGTGCCCGAGGAAGAGCACGGCGCCGTAGCCGACGACCACGACCGCGGCGATGATCCACCCGACGGTGTCGGAGTAGAAGGTGTTGGCGAGGCCGGTGATCTTGGGGTCGGTGAGGTTGATCGACCCGGTCGAGCCGAGCACCTGCAGCAGCGCTCCCTGCCAGGCCAGCAGGCCGGCAAGGGTGACCACGAAGGAGGGCACTCCGAAACGACTGAAGAGGAACCCCTGCAGCACCCCGATCGCCATCCCGACGGCGACCGCGGCGGCGATCGCCAGGTACGGGTTCCAGCCGTGCTTGACGTTGAGCACGGCCATCACCGCGGCGGCGAGGCCGCTGACGGCGCCGACCGAGAGGTCGATCTCCCCCAGCAGCAGGACGTAGACGACGCCGACCGAGATCAACCCGGTGGCGGCGATCTGCAGCATCAGGTTGGTCAGGTTCTGGGCCGAGAGGAAGCGGTCGTTCTCGAACTGAAAGATCGCCCAGATCAGGGCCAGGCCGATGACCACGCGCAGCGAGGCAAGGTCGCCCTGGATCAGGCGCCGCAGCGTCTCCTTCGGCCGCGGCAGGCCTTCTTCGCTGTCGGCGGTGGTTACGGCGGCGTCGCTCATCGCCCCTCCTCCCCGCTCTCGGCATTCTCGGCACGAAGCTCCTGCTCGACGCCGTTCTTCTTCTCGCCTTCGGAGCCGATCCCGGTGATCGCCGAGACCACGTGCTCCTCGGTCGTCGCTTCGGCGCTGAAATCCCCGGCGGGTCTCCCCAGCCGCAGGACGAAGATGCGGTCGGCGACCTCGAAGACGTCGACCAGGTTGTGGCTGATGACGACGACCCCGAGCTCGCGCTCGCGCAGGCGCCGGATCAGGTTGAGGACCTGGGCCGTCTGGGCGACGCCGAGGGCCGCCGTCGGCTCGTCGAGCAGCACCACCTTGGGGTCGCCGAGCAGTGAGCGGGCGACCGCGACCTGCTGGCGCTGCCCGCCCGAGAGGGTGCCGACCTCGCTGCGCAGGCTCGGGATCGTCACCGCCAGGTTCGAGAGCAGCTCGCCCGTCTGGTGCTCCATGCTCGCCTCGTCGAGCTGGCGCGAGAAGGTGCCGAGGCCCGGCGACACCTCCTCGCTGCCGAGGAAGAGGTTGGCGACGACATCGAGGTTGTCGCAGAGCGCCAGGTCCTGGTAGACGGTGGCGATCCCGAGCCCGGTCGCATCCTGCGGTTTGGAGATCGAGACCTCTTTGCCCTCGAAGCGGATCGTGCCTTCGTCGGCCGCGTGGATGCCGGCGATCGTCTTCACCAGCGTCGACTTGCCGGCGCCGTTGTCGCCGACCAGGCCGACGACCTCGCCGGCGTGGACGGCGAAGTCGACCCGGTCCAATGCCTGGACCGGGCCGAATCGCTTGCTTACTCCCTCCAGCTCGAGGAGGGGAGTACCGGTGCTCATGCTCAGCCCGAGATTCCCGCTTCTTTGCACGCGGCGGCGTAGGAGCCGGTGCAGAGTTCGGAGGCGGTGACGAAGCCATCCGCGACCACCGTGGACTTGACGTTGTCCTTGAGGACGGCAATCGGTTCGAGCAGGACCGAGGGCACCTTGCCGGCGCCGTTGTCCAGTTCTTCGGTGACTTTGTCCTTCGGCACTTCCTTGCCTTCGGCCAGATCAATCGCGATTTCGGCGCTGACCTTGGCCTGCGGGCCGATTTCCTTGTAAATCGTCATGTACTGCTGGCCGGCGAGGATCCGCTGCAGGCCCGCAACGGTGGCGTCCTGACCGGTGACCGGGACTTCTTCGGGATCGAGACCGGCGCCTTTGAGCGCGGCGATGGCGCCGCCGCCGGTGTCGTCGTTGGCGGCGTAGATTCCGGCGAAGCCGCTGTTGCCGAGCGCGGTGATCGCCTGCTGGGCCTCGCGCTGGGCGTTTTCGGCGGACCAGCCCGGGGTGTCGTATTCCTTCGCGACCTCGACCCCCGCCGCTTCGAACCCTTTGTTGGAGCCTGCTTTGAACAAGGCGGCGTTCGGGTCCGCCGGATCACCGTTGATCTTGATGATCGGCCCGCTGGAGCTGCCGTCTTCTTTCAGTTTCTTGGCCAGCGTTTCGGCCTGCAGTTCGCCGACTTTTTCGTTGTCGAAGGAGACGTAGGCGTCGACTTCCCCGTTTTCGATCAGGCGGTCGTAGCTGAGGACCGGCACGTTCTGGGCCTGCGCCTTTTCGGCGATCGCCGCGGCGGATTTGGAATCCATCGGGTCGACCACGAGGACTTCCGCGCCCTGGGTCAGTGCCGCTTCGGCCTGGCTCTGCTGCTTCTGGGCGTCGCCGCCGGCGTTGCTGTAGATGACTTCGCAGTCGCTGCAGAGTTCTTCGACCGATTCTTCGAAGTCAGGACGGTCGTTGGTTTCGTATCGCGGCGTCTCGTTTTCCGGCAGAAGGAGGGCGATCTTGGTGCCACCGCCGCCACTGCTGCCACCACAGCCGGCGGCGACCAGCGCGATCACCAGCAGCGCTCCTAGTCCAAACGAAAACCGCTTCAGCGCGGTGGGACTGGTCATTCGTGTCTCCTCCTTTTGCCGGGCTTCCACCCGATTCCCAGAATCTGCCTCGACCATACCCACCGCATAGCGGTCGCAATCAGGATTCGGGCCAGTCCGTCCAATGGGCTCGGAAAAGCTGGACGTGGCGTCCTAGACGCCGTGCCTAATCAGGCGGCGAGTGCTTCGCGCCGCCTGCCGCCGCGCTTGGTCTTCGCAGGCACCACCAGGCTGGAGAGGAAGCGGCCGGTGTAGGAGCCCTTGACCGCCGCGACCTCCTCGGGGGTGCCGGTGGCGATGATCCGGCCACCCTCTTCCCCGCCCTCGGGACCGAGATCGACCAGCCAGTCGGCGGTCTTGATCACGTCGAGGTTGTGCTCGATCACGACGATGCTGTTGCCGGCATCGACCAGGCGCCCCAGAACCTCGAGCAGGCGCTGGACGTCGGCGAAGTGGAGGCCGGTGGTCGGCTCGTCGAGGATGTAGAGGGTGTCGCCGGTGGCGACTTTGGAGAGCTCGGTGGCGAGCTTGATCCGCTGCGCCTCGCCGCCGGAGAGCGTCGTCGCCGGCTGCCCGAGGCGGATGTAGTCGAGGCCGACGTCGTGCAGGGTGCGCAGGCGACGGGCGATCTTCGGCACGTTCTCGAAGAACTCGACTCCCTCCTCGACCGACATCTCCAAGACGTCGGAGATGTTCTTGCCCTTGAAGCGGACCTCGAGCGTCTCGCGGTTGTAGCGTTTTCCATGACACTGCTCGCAGGGGACGTAGACGTCGGGCAGGAAGTGCATCTCGATCTTGATCTGGCCGTCGCCCTTGCAGACCTCACAGCGCCCGCCCTTGACGTTGAAGCTGAAGCGCCCCGGCTTGTAGCCGCGGGCGCGCGCCTCCTGGGTCTGGGTGAAGAGCTGGCGGATGTGGTCGAAGACGCCGGTGTAGGTGGCCGGGTTGGAGCGCGGCGTGCGCCCGATCGGCGACTGGTCGATGTTGATGATCTTGTCGATCTGGCTGAGGCCGTCGATGCCGTCGTGGGCCCCCGGCCGCAGCTTCGCCGCGTGCAGCCGGTTGGCGACCGAGTGGTGCAGGGTCTCGTTGATCAGGGTCGACTTGCCGGAGCCGGAGACGCCGGTGACGCAGCAGAGGACGCCGAGCGGAATCGTCGCGTCGACGTCCTTGAGGTTGTGTTCGCGGGCGCCGCGGATCAGCAGCGCCCCGCTCGGCTGGCGCCGCTCCTCCGGCACCGGGATCTGGCGCTTGCCGGAGAGGTACTGGCCGGTCAACGATGCTGGGTCCATGGCGACTTCGGCCGGGGTTCCGGCCGAGATCACGTGGCCGCCGTGTTCGCCGGCGCCGGGTCCGAGGTCGACGAGGTGGTCGGCGGCCATCATCGTCCCCTCGTCGTGCTCGACCACGATCACCGTGTTGCCGAGGTCGCGCAGCCGGTCGAGGGTGCCGATCAGCTTCTCGTTGTCGCGCTGGTGAAGGCCGATCGAGGGCTCGTCGAGCACGTACATGACCCCGACCAGGTGCGAGCCGATCTGGGTCGCGAGACGGATCCGCTGCGCCTCGCCTCCCGACAGCGAACGGGCCGCCCGGGCCAGCGAGAGGTAGCCGATGCCGACGTTCTCGAGAAAGGCGAGCCGTTCGGTGATCTCGCGCACGATCAGGCGCGCGATCGCCTGCTCGGTCTTCGTCATCTCCAGGTTCGCGATCCACTCCGCCGCCGCCCGCGCCGAGAGGTCGCTGTACTCGGCGATGCTGATGCCGCCGACCTTGACCGCGAGGGTCTCCGGCCGCAGTCGGGCGCCCTTGCACTGCGGGCACGGCTGCTCGGCCATGTAGCTCTCGATCCGCTCGCGGTTGGTCTCCGAGTCGGTCTCCTCGTAGCGGCGCTGGAGGTTGTTGACGATCCCCTCGAAGCGAACCTTGTAGGAGCGCCGGCGGCCGAAGCGGTTGGTGTAGGTGACCTGGTGGCGGTCCTCGCCGGTGCCGTAGAGGAAGATCTCTTTCTCGGCTTTCTTCAATTTCGACCAGGGCTTGTCGGCGTCGACGCCGTACTCCGCGGCGACCGTCGCGATCAGGCGCCTCCAGTAGGCGGCGATGCCGCGGTTCCAGGGCTGCAAGGCGCCCTCGGCCAGCGAGAGCGTGGGGTCGGGCACCACCAGTTCGGGGTCGATCACCCGCTGGAAGCCGAGCCCGTGGCAGCGCTCGCAGGCCCCGTGAGGCGAGTTGAAGGAGAAGATCCGCGGCTCCAGCTCGGGGATCGAGGTGCCGCAGTTGAGGCAGGCGAACTGCTCGGAGAAGAGCAGCGGCTCGGACTCCTGGCCGACGATCTCGACTTCGATCAGCCCGGCGGCGAGCCCGCCCGCGGCCTCGACCGACTCCGAAAGCCGGCGCCGAAGGTCGGTTTTCATCACCAGCCGGTCGACGACGACGGAGATGTCGTGTTTGTACTTCTTGTCGAGCACGATTTCCTCGTCGAGCCGCCGCAGCTCGCCGTTGATCTGCGCTCGCGAGTAGCCCTCCAGCCGCATCTGCTCGAGCAATTTCCCGTACTCGCCTTTGCGCCCGCGCACGACCGGCGCCATGACCATGAACTTGGTCCCCTCGTCGAGGGTCATCAGCCGGTCGACGATCTGCTCCTGGGTCTGGCCGGTGATCTCCTCGCCGCACTCGGGGCAGTACGGCACCCCGATCCGCGCCCAGAGCAGGCGCAGGTAGTCGTAGATCTCGGTCACGGTGCCGACCGTCGAGCGCGGGTTGCGCGAGGTCGTCTTCTGGTCGATCGAGATCGCCGGCGAGAGCCCCTCGATCGAGTCCACGTCGGGCTTCTCCATCAGCCCGAGGAACTGGCGCGCATAGGCCGACAGCGACTCGACGTAACGGCGCTGCCCCTCGGCGTAGATCGTGTCGAAGGCAAGGCTCGACTTGCCCGAGCCGGAGAGCCCGGTGATGACGATCAGCGCGTCCCGGGGCAGCTCAAGACTGACGTCCTTGAGGTTGTGCTCCCGGGCGCCCGAGATGACGATTCGGTCAGAGGCGGCCACTCGCAGTGATTCTAGCGATGCGAACAAATGTTCCCTTCCGGAGAATCGGGGTGCTGTCGTCTTTAGCACCGCCATGCGGGACAAATGACGACAGCGCTCAGCCGAGGGCGGTGGCAAGCCGACGGCGATAGCCGCGGGCGCCGGGGTCGGCGGGGTCGAGCTCGCTGAGGATGCCGACGATGGCGCGACGCAGCAGGTCCCGCGTGTCCTCATCGACGTCGTCCCCGGGTAAGGACGTGAGCTCGTCGATGAGGCCGTCGAGCGCGGCCTCGCGCTCGCCGCGGTCGAGGGCGGCAAAAGGCTCGGCGCCGACGCCCTGGCGGGAGAGCTTGATTCGCGCCGCGATCCCAGCAGCGCCGAAGTCCTCGGGATGGGAGGCGACCGCCTCCAGCGCCTCATCCTCCGCCCCGCGCTCGAGTCGCGCCCGGCCCAAGCGGACGGCGACGTCGGCGCGCCGCGGCTCCAGTTCGGCCGCTTCGCGCAGCGAGAGCTCGTCGCCCTTCTCCAGCAGCTCATCCGCTTTCGAGGGCAGCAGCGCGTCGAAGAACCGCTCGACTCCGGCCGGCGGGATCGCGCCCGTGAACTCGTTCACCACCGCGCCGTCGCGGAACGCCTTCACCGCTGGGATGCCCTGGACGCCGAAGCGCCCCGAGAGCGCTTTGTTCGTGTCGACGTCGACCTTGGCCAGCAGCACGCGCCCGCCCCGACTCGCCTCCGCCGCTTCCAGCGCGGGGCTCAGTGCTTTGCACGGCCCGCACCACTCGGCCCAGAAATCGACCACCACCGGGGTCTTGCCGGAGAGCTCGACGACGTCGCGGTCGAAGGTCGCTTCGGTTACGGCGATAGCCACGGGCGCAGATTAGACAGGACCGACGCCCGGTCGTCCTTTGGCCCTTGTGCCGCCGGCCCAGCGAGGCTACGTTGGACATAGGCAGGGTCAAACAGAGGAGGAGAGATGTCCAATCTTGACACTGCCCGGTCTGCCTACGCCGCCTTCGAAAGCGGAGACATGGCGGCACTACAGGAGTCGTTCGCCGAGGACGCGGTCTGGATCACCTCGGACGAGCTGCCGCTCGGAGGAGAAGTGAAGGGCCGCGACGCGATCATGGCCAACTTCGCCCAGATCTCCAACTACTGGACGTCGTTCAGCGTCGAACCGGAGGAGTTCATCGACGGCGGCGAGTGGGTCATCGTCCGTGGCACCCAACGGGCGGGCAACGACAAAGGGAGCTTCGAGGCGCCCTTTGCGCACCTGCTCAAGGTCGATGCCGATGGCAAGACCGTGCGCGGCGAGTTCTACGGCGACAGCGCTAAGGCGGCGAAGCTGCTCGCCTGAGTCGCGGGGACCTGACCAAGCAGATCAAGGACGCAGCAAGCGCCGTGTGCTCTGCACACAAGCGAGCGAGGACGCCGAGCTGCGCCGGTCAGTTCCCCGCGGCCGTCATCCCGTCGAGATCCCGCCGCAGCTCCCGCAGCTCGTCGCGAATCCGGCCGGCCTCCTCGAAGCGGAGCTCGTCGGCCGCCGCCAGCATCTCCTCCTCGAGCGCGACGATCGTCTTCTCCAGCTCCTCCGGGCTGTCGTACTCGCCGCTGCGCTTGGCGCGCCGTTTGGCCGGGGCCCGGTCCTCCATCGCCAGGAACGACGACATCTCGGAGATTCCCTTGCGCACCGTCTCCGGGGTGATCCCGTGCTCCTCGTTGTAGGCGAGCTGGATCTCCCGGCGCCTGTCAGTCTCGCTCATCGCCGCCCGCATCGCGTCGGTCTCCCTGTCGGCGTACATCAGCACCCGTCCGTTGACGTTGCGGGCGGCGCGGCCGATCGTCTGCACGAGGCTGGTCTCGCCGCGCAGGAAGCCCTCCTTGTCGGCGTCGAGGATCGCCACCAGCGAGACCTCGGGCAGGTCGAGCCCCTCGCGCAGCAGGTTGACCCCGACCAGGACGTCGTACTCGCCGAGACGCAGGTCGCGGACGATCTGGATCCGTTCCAGGGTGTCGATCTCCGAGTGCAGGTAGCGGACCTTGATCCCGTACTCGAGCAGGTAGGCGGTCAGGTCCTCCGCCATCTTCTTGGTCAGGGTGGTGACGAGGACGCGCTCGCCGGCTTTGGCCACCACCCGCGCTTCGTTCATCAGGTCGTCGATCTGGTTCTTGGTCTCGCGGACATCGATATAGGGGTCGATGATCCCCGTCGGCCGGACGATCTGCTCGACGATCCGGGTCGATTCGGCTTTCTCGAAGTTGCCCGGGGTCGCCGAGACCATGACCAGGCGATCGACCCGAGCGAGGAACTCTTCGAACTTGAGCGGGCGGTTGTCGATCGCCGAGGGCAGGCGGAAGCCGAAGTCGATCAGGGTCGACTTGCGCGAGCGGTCGCCCTCGAACATGCCGCCGATCTGCGGGATCGTCTGGTGGGACTCGTCGACGAAGGTGACGAAGTCGTCGGGGAAGTAGTCGATCAAGGTGTGCGGCGGGCTGCCGGGGGGGCGGCCGTCGAGGATCCGCGAGTAGTTCTCGATCCCGGAGGTGAAGCCGACCTCCTTGATCATCTCGAGGTCGTAGGCGGTGCGCTGGCGCAGCCGGTGGGCCTCCAGCTGCTTGCCTTCCTCCTCCAGCTCGGCCGTGCGCGATTCGAGTTCGGCCCGGATCTCGTCGACCGCGCGCTCGACCGTCTCGTCTTTGGTCACGTAGTGCGAGGCCGGCCAGACCGAGACGTGGTCGATCGTGTCGAGGATTTCCCCGGTCAGCGGGTCGAAGTGCTGGATCCCCTCGATCTCGTCGCCGAACAGCGAGATCCGGTAGGCCGACTCGGCGTAGGCGGGCATGATCTCCAGCACCTCGCCGCGGACCCGAAAAGAGCCGCGCCCCAGGACCTGGTCGTTGCGCTGGTACTGCATCTTCACCAGCTTGCGCAGCACCTCGTCGCGGTCGAGCGCGGCGCCGACTTTGAACAGCTGCATTTTTTCGTTGTAGACCTTGGGCGAGCCGATCCCGTAGATGCAGGAGACCGAGGCGACGATGATCACGTCGCGGCGGGCGAACAGCGCCG
>Ga0208998_1000029_pt1 | contig 32940 bp, 34 predicted proteins | sample MedBloCAOM2_M2_FD_187856 | JGI IMG/M metagenome (GOLD analysis project Ga0208998, IMG submission 187856) | Forest soil microbial communities from El Dorado National Forest, California, USA - Mediterranean Blodgett CA OM2_M2 (SPAdes) (version 2) | ecosystem: Environmental > Terrestrial > Soil >... | reverse complement strand
GAGTGTCTCCTTCACCGCCCAGAACGGAGCGGCCCTGGCGCTGACCCCGACGATCGCCAACAGCTGCGGGGGGAAGGCGAAGAAGAAGAGTGCGAAGAACGGGTTGGGCGGCAAGAAGGGGCACGGGGGGAAGAAGTAGTCGCCGCTCCCCTGTTGCCCGTCCGGGCTACCGTGACGGCAGAGTTGATTTGACCTGTCCCGACCCCACCCTCCGAAGGACGCTCTGATCCCGCCCGAGGAAGACGACGGCAGGCGCCTGCCGTCTGGGGCTCACGGGATCCCGGCTGATGTCGTCGCTCGCAACCAGCGGGAACGGCTGGTCGCGGCTGTCGCCGAGGCCTGCGCAGAGGAAGGGTACGCGGAGATGTCCGTCGCCGACCTCACGCGCCGGGCGGGCATTTCCACTGCGACCTTCTACAAGCTCTTCTCCGGCAAGCTGGAGTGCGCGCTGGAGGCGCACCGGGAGCTCTTCGGGCGGCTGCTGGAGGAGGTCGACCGGGCTTGCCTGGGGGAGGAGGAGCGATCGGCCAAGCTCGTTGCCGGGATTCACACCGTCCTCGCGCTGTTCGCGGGCGACCCGCCGACTGCGCGGTTGCTGACGATCGAGGTGATGGCGCTGGGCCCGGCCGGAGCCGAGCGCAACGACGCGGCGATCGAGACCCTGGCGGCGCGGCTGCGGGCGGGCCTCGAGGAGGAGGGCGATCCGCAGCGTCCCGATGCCGAGTGGACCCTCGTCGCCGGTGCCGCGATGCTGATCGGCAAGCGCGTCATGGCCGGTGAAGCCGCGGCGCTCCCCGCGCTTGAGGATGAGCTGGTGGCGATGTTGGTCCCGCTGAGCTGACGCTTTCCGCTCGAAGTTGGCCCACCTTTTTCACGTCTCGGGTGTAACACGTACACTCCGGCCTGAGACAATAAGTTTCATGTTCGGCCATCGCGACATCCTTCAAGAGCTTCTTCGCAGGCAGCGGGAAGAGTCCGGGGAACGCAAGAAGGAATCCAGGGAACGCAAGGAAGAGTTCAGGCATCTCCTGGAGGAATCCGAGCGGCGTTCGGAGGAAACGCGGGAGTTCAACCGCGAGATTCTTCTGCGCAACGAGAAGGTCTACACCTCGATGATCGCTCAGCTCGAAGAAAACACGGCGCAGACCCGAGCGAACACGAAAGCGGTGCTCAGCATGCTCGATCGTTTCAATGGCTCGGGTGGGATTGCTGCGTAGCCCTTGAATCTGCCGGGTCGATATACGAACATACGTTCGTATGGAGATCGCTTGCGTCCTAGATAGCCGTTTGGGGTCTCCTGCGCGCCCGGGCCTTTCCGGGGGGCTACGGCCCGGGCGCCACTTTCTTCCCGATCCGGTCGAGGCGGCGGAGCGGACCGAGGCGATGGTGCGGCGGCTGGAGGCGATCGGCGCCGCGGTCGAGTCGGAGCGGGCGGGGGAGGCCTTCTTCGCGGTCGACGGCCTCCGGGGGATCCATGGCGGCGATAGTGCCGGGGTCCTAGCGACGGCGCGGGCGGCGCTCGAAGGGCCGCCGCCACGGAGTGGACGGGTTCCGAGTCGCCGCGGTCGCGCCGCTGCCGGTTCCTCACCGCCCACCGGATCGCCGATCCGGATCGGCACCGCGCCAAGCCGCTTCGCGGCCTTCGCCGCGGCCTGGAAGCGGGTCTCGGTGCCGCGGGACCGGCTGCACGTCTTCCTCGCGCCGATCTCGGTCGCGATCCTGCCGCTGCGGCTCGAGGCGCCGCGCCGGGAGGTCGAGGAGCTGGTCGTCACCCTGGAACGGCTCGGCATCGACACCCTGCAGGCGCTCTCGCGGATCTCCGCCGAGCGCGTCGCCGACCGCTTCGGTCCGCTCGGCCTGCGGGCCCGCCGGCTCGCCCGCGGCGAGGACGAGCCGCTGCGGCCGCGCACGCCGCACGAGGAGCTGGCCGAGCAGATCGAGCTGCCGGAGGGCACCGCCGGCAGCCAGCTCGAGCGCGCCCTGGAGCTGCTGGTCGACCGCCTGCTCGCCGCCCCCCAGCGCCGCGGCCGCACCCTGCTCGGCCTGCGCTTCGGGGCGCTGCTCAGCGCCGGCGGCAGCTGGAGCGTCGAGCAGGGGCTGGGCCGGCCGACCGCCTCGGCCCGCACCCTGCGCTCGCTGCTGGCGCCGCGGCTGGAGTCGTTGCCGGGGCCGGTGGCGGCGCTGCGGCTGCGGGCACTCGGGCTGGGGCCGCCGGCGGTGGACCAGATCGAGCTCGCGGTCGGCGGCGAGGAACCGCGGCGCCGCCGGCTCGGGGCGGCGGTGCGCGAGGTCCGCGCCGCCCAGGGCGCCGAGGCGCTGCTGAAGATCCTCCCGGTCGACTCCGCCTCCCGGGTGCCCGAGCGCTGGGCGATGCTGACTCCCTTTCCCGAGCTGTAGGGGCGGTGGCGATGACTCCGGGCCTGCGCCGTCTCTACGCGCCCCAGCCGGTGAGGGTGGAAGCCGCGCTCGATGGCTCGCCGCTGGCGCTCGAAGGAGTTGCCGTCGAGGCAACCCGCGAGCAATGGGTGGTTGACGATCGCTGGTGGCTCCCCCAGAAGCTGCAGCGTCACTACTTCGAGCTGGCGCTCACCAACGGCCGCTCCGCCGTCGTCTTCCGCTGTGCCCTCAGTGGCCGCTGGTACCGGCAGCGGGCCTGATGGCACCCGCCTCCCCTTATATCGAGCTGCACGCGCACTCGGCCTTCTCTTTCCTCGACGGCGCCTCGACCCCGATGGAGCTCGCCATTGCCGCCAAGGCCCTCGGCTATCCCGCCTTCGCCCTCACCGACCACGACGGGATCTGGGGCTCGCGCGAGTTCGCCGAGGTCTGCGTGGACGAGCCGCTGCGGGCGATCACGGGTGCCGAGCTGACCGTCGCACTGCCTGCCGACGGGCCGCCAACCCACGCACGTCGGGGGAAATCGCCCCGTCGACCCTCGGTTTGTCCCGAGCTCGTACATCTCACGCTGCTGGTCGAGGATGCCACCGGCTACCGCAATCTCTGCCGGCTGCTGACCGCGGCCCACGCGCACACACGCGACAACGCCGCCCGCACCGCGACGCGGCCCTGGGCGACGTTGGAGCAGGTGGAGGAGCACGCCGCGGGGCTCGTCTGCCTCTCCGGCTGCGCCCGCGACGGAGCGCTGGCGGGGGCCTGGGAGCGGGGGGAGACGGCGCGCGGGGAGCGCCTGGGCCGGCGCCTGCTCGGCGCCTTCGGGCGCGAGCGCTTCCGGGTCGAGCTGCAGCGGCCCTACTGGCGCCACGACCGCGCCCGCAACCGCTGGCTCACCCAGCTCGCCTCCCGCCTCGGCGTCCCCTGCGTGGCGACCGGCAACGTCCACTCCCACAGCCTCCGCCGCGCCCGCCTCCAGGATGCCTTCGTCGCGATCGGGCTGGGGGAGACGCTGGAGGAGTCCGAGCCGCGCCGCCGCGGCAACCGCAGCTCGGCCCTGGTCTCGCCGGCGGCGATGGCGGCGCGCTTCGCCGAGCACCCGGAGGCGGTCGCCGAGACCGTGCGCCTGGCCGAGCGGCTCCAGTTCGACCTGACCACAGAGCTCGGCTACCGCCACCCGCGCCAGGGCGATCGCGGCGCCGACGACGAGCTGGCCGGGCTCTGCGCGCACCGGCTCGCCGCGACCTACGCCGGCCGGTCCACCCGTGCCACGGCGGAAGGTCGCCTCGACCAGGAGCTGGCGACGATCCGCCACCTCAACCTCTCCGGCTTCTTCCTCCTCCACGCCGAGCTGCTGGAGCTGGCCCGCGAGGTCGCGGTCGAGGTGCGCGGCCACGCCTCGCCGCGGGCGGTGCTGCCGCCGGGCCGCGGCCGCGGCTCCAGCGTCAGCTCGATCGTCTGCTACCTGACCGGCCTCTCGCACATCGACCCGGTCGAGAAGAGGCTCTTCTCCGGTCGCTTTCTCAACGACGAATCGCAGACGCTGCCGGACATCGACCTCGATTTCCCCCGCGACATCCGCGAGGTCCTGATTCCCCGCGTGCACGAGGTCTACGGCGCCGACCGCTCGGCCCTAGTCGCCGCCTTCCCGACCTACCGGCCGCGCGGCGTCGTCCGCGACCTCGGCAAGGCGCTGGGCCTGCCCCCGCGGGAGATCGAGAAGGTGGCGGCGACCACCGGCTTCCACGAGTCGGCGGGGGAAATGGAGCGGGATGTGATCGCCGCGATCGGCGCCGAGCGCGCCGCGGCGCCGCGCTGGCAGGCGCTGCTCTGGCTCAGCGGCGACGCGATGGGCCTGCCGCGCAACGCCTCCCAGCACTCGGGAGGGATGGTGATCTCGACCGAGCCGCTGGTCGACGTCTGTCCGATCGTGCCGGCGGCGATGGCGGGGCGCCAGATCGTCCAGTGGGACAAGGACTCCTGCTCGGATGCGGGCCTGCTGAAGATCGACCTGCTGGGGCTGGGGATGCTCTCCGCGGTCGAGCGCTGCGTCGACGAAGTCGCGACGACGCGGGGGGAGGAACTTGACCTCTCGCGGCTCGACCTCGACGACAAGAAGACCTACCAGTCGATCCGCGCCGCCGAGACCACCGGGGTCTTCCAGATCGAGAGCCGGGCGCAGATGCAGATGCTGCCGCGGACGCGACCGCAGAACCTCGACGACCTCACCGTGCAGGTGGCGCTGGTGCGGCCGGGCCCGATCCAGGGCGGCGCGGTCCACCCCTATATAGAGAGGCGCAAGCAGCAGCGGCGCTGCGAACGCGAAGGCCGCGCGTACGAGATCCCCTACGAGCACGAGTCGCTCGAGCATGCGCTGGAAGAGACGCTGGGCACGATCGTCTACCAGGAGCAGGTGCTCGAGGTGGCGATCGACTTCGCCGGCTTCAAGCACGCCGAAGCGGAGAAGCTGCGGCGGGCGATGAGCCGCAAGCGCTCACAGGAGGCGATCGAGAAGCACCACCGGGAATTCATCGCCGGCGCCAAGCGCAAGCACGCTGCCCCCCCGGAGCTGGCCGAGCGCATCTGGGAGCAGATCCAGGGCTTTGCCGGCTTCGGCTTCCCCAAGGCGCACTCGGCCGCGTTCGGGCTGCTCGCCTACCAGTCGGCCTGGCTGCGCGAGCACCGCGCCGAGGAGTTCCTCTGCGCGCTGCTGAACGAGCAGCCGATGGGGTTCTACCCGCCCGACGCGCTGGTCCAGGAGGCCCGCCGCCGCAACATCCCCATCGCCCCACCCGACGTCAACCGCAGCCGCGTCCCCTGCCACGTCGAAGCCGCCGACGGGCTGCTGGTGCGGATCGGGCTGGGTTACGTGAAGGGGGTGCGCAAGGAGGAGATGGAGATGCTGGCGGCGGAGCGGCAGCGGGGCGGGGGCTACCGGGGAATCGCGGACCTGGCCTCGCGCTCGGGGGCCGGCGTCCCCGGTCTCGAGCGGCTGGCCTGGGCCGGGGCGCTGGACGGGATCCCGGCCGGGACCGCCGCCGCCGATTCCACCACGGGCGAGCGCCGGGAGGCGCTCTGGCGCGTCGGCGTCAGCGCCAACGGCCGCGGCGGCCGTCGCGCCACTCAGCTGGCGCTGCCGCTCGAGCCGCCGCGGGCACCGCCGCTGCAGCCGCTGGGGGATTGGGGGGAGATGATCGCCGACTACCGCTCGACCGGGATCGCCCTCGGCAAGCACCCGATGGAGCTGATGCGCCCGGGCCTCGATCCGGTGCTGCTGTCCAGCGCCGAGCTGGAGCGGGCCGGCGACGGCAGCACGGTCGAGGTCGCCGGCATGGTCGTCGCCCGCCAGCGCCCCGGGACCGCCAAAGGGATCGTCTTCATGACCCTGGAAGACGAGCACGGGATCGTCAACGTGATCGTTCCCAAGCGCGTCTACGAACGCCACCGGGCCACCGTCCGCGCCGCTGTGATGGTCCGCGCCCGCGGCAGCCTCGAGCGTCGCGAAGGCGTCGTCAACGTCCTCGTCGACCGGGTCGAGCCACTCGAGCGCGACGCGGCGGCGCGGCCGGATCCACCCCAGCGCTCCCAGCAGCCGCCGACGCACCTGCCTCCCGCGCCGTCGCCCAAGCCCAGCTCTCGCCGCTCCCGCGAGCTCGCCGTCGCCGAGCTCCGCGCTGTCGCTCCCGCCGGCCACAGCTTCGGTCGGCGCGGGCGTTGACCACATCCACTAGAGGGAATAAGGCTGAATTGACGTATTCCACTTGAGTGGCGAGACCCGATCGAGACGCCCTTGCACTTCTGATCGTCCGGCTGGACTCCAGCCGACCCACCGAGAGCAGCTTCTGCTGGCATCCGTGGGACGAGTCGGTTGGCGCCCACCCGCACGGGCTCAGCGAGGACGCCCTCTACAACCCGATGACCGTGGCGCCCTTCAAGCGCTACCCCGGAGACGACGACTGGCCCTACTTCAACGCGCACGTCGGGCAGCTCCTCTTTCCGCCCGGAAACAAGCGGGGTGCGCGCTGGGTCTGTTGCCCGGACGATCTCCACCTCGATCTTCGCAAGGGGAGTGGGCCGCCCCGCCGGGCGCGGGTCGAGCTGCTCGAGCGCCTGACCTCGCCCCTGGAGCCAGGCTGCACTTTCGGCCTCGTCCATCTCTCGCTCCAGCCGGCCGAAGACCCCGAGGCTCCCGACTCGCTGTGGTGGGGATGGGCGATCAGGTCCACGCTGCGCAGGTCGAAGGACGGGTCGTCCCCCGCCGTCCTCAGGCACGGGCGTGACGTGGTCGAGCTGGACGACAAGCGGCCGGTCCGGGCACTCGTCACCGAGCTGTTCGGCGATCCCCACCGATATCTCGAGCAGAGCCTCTACACGGTCTTGATGGCCCAGTTCTCGCCGATTGACGACCACCCCGCGGACGAAGGGGCCTGGCGGCGCGCTCTGGCAAAACGCCGGGGCACGGCGAAAGCGAGTGCCTGGGACGAAGACGATCAGGCCAAGGAGGAGGTTCAGACGATTCGCCTGGCCGGGGCCACCGGACTGATCCTCGGCAACTGCACCGCGTTCACGATGACCGAGAACGTCAACGGCGGCTATGCCCGCAACCTGCGTTCCTACTGGGCGGAGAGCATCGTCTTCGGCCTCCTGCAGCAGGAGTGCCTGGAGGACTTCCAGGGGCGCTTGGCCGAAGTCGGCGACCCCCTCAAGCCGGAAATCGAGGACCTGCACCGGGACTGGCTTTCCTTCCGCAACCTGATCTGGTGGTCGCAGCTTTCGACGAGCACCGACGTGCCGCAGGAAATCGTCTCCCGACTGCGCAACGAGCTGGGGACCGAAAGGCTCTTCAACGAGCTGGAGGAGGACCTCGCCACCTACAGCGCGCAGCAGCACCGCGTGGTGGAAGACAAGCAGGCCGCCGCGCTGGCGAATCTCCAGGTCTACGGCTCGGGGATCGTCGTCCTCTCGACCCTCGCGACCATCTTCGGCTTGTTCGAGTCCTCCTCCCTTGCCCGCATGTTCCAGGTTCTGTTCGCTGCCATCGTCGCGATCGCGGTCCTGCTTTACGTGCGGCAGCAACTCGATCACTCTTAGTCGATGACCTCCGAGGACGACGTCCGCGAGCTCGCGCTGGCCCTGCCGCACACCAAGGAGAAGCCCTCCTACGGCACCCCCGGCTTCCGCGTCCGCGACAAGCTCTTCGCGCGCATCCGCGAAGAGGGCGTGCTGGTCCTCTGGTGCGAGAGCCTGGAGGAAAAGGACTTCCTGATCGAAGGCGAGCCGGAGAAGTTCTTCACCACGCCCCACTACGACGGCTACGCCAACGTGCTGGTGCGGCTCGCCGCGGTCGAGCGCGAGGAGCTGGCGGAGCTGCTGGCCGAATCGGCGCGGGTCCGCGGCGGCTAGGGGACCCGCAGCACGATCTTGCCGCCGCCGTGGCCGGCTTCCGCCGCGCGGTGCGCCGCGGCCGCGTCCTCGAGATCGAAGACCTGGTCGACCTTGACCTGGAGGTGCCCGTCCTCGACCAGGTGGCAGAGGCCGGCGAGGCCGACCGGGTCGGGCTCGACCAGGAAGCCGGTGGCGCGGCGGTCGCTGCGCTTGGCCATGTCGAGCAGATCCTCGGAGACGCCGCTGGGGACGGAGACGAGCATCCCGCCCGGGCGCAGCACCGACAGCGAGCGCTCGCCGTAGGCGCCGGTGAAGTCGATCACCGCGTCGAGGTCGCCGACCCGGTCCTCGAAGCGCTCGCCCTTGTAGTCGATCGTCTCGCCAGCGCCGAGCTCGCGCAGCCACTCCGCCTGCTCGGCACGGGCGCTGGCGATCACGTTCGCCCCGCGCGCCCTGGCGATCTGCACGGCGAGGTGGCCGACGCCGCCGGCGGCGCCATGGATCAGCACGTCGGCGCCGTCCTCGAGCGCGATCGTGTCGACGACGATCTGCCAGGCGGTCAGCCCCGCCAGCGGCAGCGCCCCCGCTTCCTCGTGGGAGAGCGGGTGCGGCTTGGCGGCGAAGTGCCGCGAGGGCGCCGTCACGTACTCGGCGTAGGCGCCGGCCTGGCGCGGGAACCAGGGCATGCCGAAGACGTCGTCGCCGACCCTGAATCGGGTCACGCCGGGAGGGACCGCGGTGACGACGCCGGCGACGTCCCAACCCATGCGGACCGGCGGCTCGCCGAGCAGCCCCGCCATCCCCTTGCCGGCCCGCGTCTTGAAGTCGACGGGGTTGACTCCGGCGGCGTGCACCCGCACCTGCACCTCGGTCGGGATCGGCTCCGGCTTCGCCACCTCCTCCACCGCCAGCACCTCCGGCGGCCCGTACTCGCGCAGGACGATGGCCTTCATCGGCTCAGGTTATCCGCCGCGCGGGCGCGCCACGCCGCAGCGGGCCGGGCGGCTCGGCTCCGGCGGCGCCATGGCCCGCGCCACTGGATCGGCGATCCCACCCCGGCGCCCGACGCTTGCAATACCCGGCAAGGGGGGTACAACTGAAGTGTGCGCAAATCGGAGTTCCGTCACGAAGTCATGTTCTACGACAGCGCCGAGCGGTTTTTGGCAGGGACGATGCCCTTCGTCATCGGCGCCTTGGAGGCGGGAGAACCGGCCCTGGTCGCGGTCGGAGCGGAGAAGATCGAGCTGCTCAAGGGCGAGCTGGGAGCCGACGCGGCGCGGGTCCGCTTTGCCGACATGGAGGCGCTCGGCCACAACCCCGCCCGGATCATCCCCGCCTGGCGCGAGTTCGTCGACGAACACGTCAGCGCCGGGACCCGGGCGCGCGGCATCGGCGAACCGATCTGGCCCGGCCGCAGCCCGATCGAGATCGACGAGTGCCAGCGCCACGAGGCGCTGCTCAACGTCGCCTTCGGCGGCGAACCCGCATGGTCGCTGCTCTGCCCCTATGACATCGGCGCGCTCGACGACGAGGTCCTGGAGGCGGCGGCGCACAACCACCCCTATCTCGCCGCCGACGGCGCCAGCCGCGCCAACGGCCAGTGCCGCGAGCGGGCCTGCACAGCCGACCCCTTCGCCGGCGGCTTCGACCCCAGCCCGTCGAGCGCCCGCAAGCTCAGCTTCGACCGCGGCGACCTGCACGAGCTGCGCGGCCTGGTCGCCGAGGAGAGCGCCGGCGCCGGGCTCTCGCCGCAGCGGACCACCGACCTCATCCTCGCCGCCAGCGAGCTCGCCGCCAACAGCGTCCGCCACGGCGGCGGCACCGGCACCTCGCGCTTCTGGCGCGAGCCGGGCACGCTGGTGGTCGAGGTCGTCGACGCCGGCCGCATCGAGGAGCCGCTGGTCGGTCGGCTGCAGCCGACGCTCACCCAGGAAGGCGGCCGCGGCCTCTGGATGGCCAACCAGGTCTGCGACCTGGTGCGGATCCGCTCGGGGAAGACGGGCACCGCCGTCCGCCTCCACATGAGCATCGCCTGAGCGTTCCACCGCGAAACTCGCAGCATTTTGGTTGCTGTAGCCGCACTAATCCTTCGAGTTCGCGGCAGTTGCTAGCGTCGGGACATGCGGCGGATCAACATCGCGGCGCCCCCGCTCGAGTACGACGGCGAGGATCCGGATGGCTTCCGCGCCGGCATCGCGCGGCTCGGCAAGCTGCTGGGCGCGAAGGAGTCCGGGATCAGCGTCTACGAGATCCCGCCGGGCCAAGCGATCTGCCCGTACCACTACGAGGTCGGGGAGGAGGAGTGGCTGCTGGTGCTGGAGGGGACGCCGACGTTGCGCGAGCCGGAGGGCTCGGAGGTCCTCGCGCCCTGGGACGTTGCCCTCTTCCCGCGCGGGCCCGAGGGCGCCCACGGCGTCCGCAACGAGACCGGGGAGACCGTCCGCGTCCTCATGTTCTCGACCGTGATCGTACCCACCGCGACCGTCTACCCCGACAGCGACAAGGTCGGCATCTGGACCGGCAACCCCGGCGACGACGTCATGGTCCGCAAGGACAGCGCCGTCGGCTATTACGAGGGAGAGACGGGCGCCGCGGCTGAGGGCTCCTAGCTAGGGCCTTCACCCGGCTCCGCTTATCCCCAGGCGTTTTTGCTGCACTAGAATCCTCTCGATGAAATGCCGCCGCGGCCCCTTCCGGGCGATCTGCGTGACCTTCACTGTGTTGTTGGCAGCTCTCACTTCGGTGCAGCTGGCCGAGGCGACGGCGGGTGAGGAAGACTGGCTCGGGAGGGTCGACGAAGTCCGCCAGTCCTCCCAGCTTCCCGCTGTCTCCGAGAACCCCAGTTGGAGTGCCGGTATCTCGGCTCATCTGAACTATCTGGCGCTCACTCCCTCGAGCTATATGACCGGCGAATACGCCAGCGCTCATACCGAGAATCCCGACAGCCCCTACTACACCCCCGAAGGCGACCAGGAGGGCCGCAGCAGCGACCTCGCCCAGGGCAGCTCCAGCAACGTCGACGCGATAAACGAGTGGCTGGCGGCGCCGTTCCACGCGATCGGCATCCTCCGTCCCGGACTCCAGCAGGTGGCCTTCGCCCGCGACCCTTCGAACGGCTATGCCGGCCTCGATGTGATCAGCGGCTGGTCCGGCTCGGTGCCGCCGGCCCAGGTCCTCTTTCCGGGCCCGGGAAGCACGATCGACCTGACCCGCTTCGGCGGCGAGCTCCCGACCCCGATCGAGACCTGCGAAGCGCAGCACAGCGCCGACTACAGCTCCGCCGGCCTGCCGCTGATCGCCCTGTTGACCGAATCGCCGGAAGCCGGCCTGAGCGCGTCGCTGACCGCCCCCGACGGCAGTCGCTCCTCGAGTGACGACGACCTCTGTGTCGTCACCGCGGACAACTTCGTCAGCTCCGACTCGATCTACGGCCCCACCGGCGAGAGCATCCTCTCCGGCGACCGGGCCGTGCTGGTCATCCCCCGCCAGCCGCTCCGGGCAGGCACTTACAGCGTCGAAATCTCCCAGCCGGGGAGGCCGGCCATCGCCTGGTCCTTCAGCAGCGATCCAGCTGGACCGGACCCCGAAGAACCCGACCCGGAAGAACCCGGTCCCGAACAGCCAGACCCTGAAGAACCTGGGCCGGAAGACCCCGACCCTGAAGGCCCCGGCGGACCGGGGCCCGAACAGCCGCAGCCCGGCGGACCGGGACCGGGCCAGCCGGCGCCGGTCGAATCCGCTCTGACTCTCGCTGGATTCACCCCGCCGATCCCGCGCTCCCGGTCCACGTGGTGGCAGGAAGGGGTGTCGAGCGAATGCGCCTCCTGTTCGGTCGCGGTGGACTTCTCGCGGCCCAACTTCGCCAGGCGATACGTATCACTCGCCCTCGACAACACGGACGGAATCGCGCCCGCGGCCTTTGAAGTTCTCTGTACCGGACAACCCAGCCGGACCTATGACGTCGAAGTGGGCCGGATACGTACCGTGGCGGCGCGCATCCGCCGTCGCGGGGCCTCCCACGTCACGGTCAAGGTCGACGCCGAGATCGTCTCCGAGCGAACTTTTCGCCCCCACCTCCGCAGGCGCTAGCCTCAGCGAGAAACCAGCTCGCCGGCTCGGCGGTCGAGGCCGTTGAGCGGTGGAGAAAGACCGAGGCCTGGCGCAGCTTGAGCGACCGACCGCAGAACCCCCACCCGATGCCCGAGACGGCCCTGCTCGCGGCCGCCCGCGGCGGCGACGAAGGGGCGTTCGCGCGGCTGGTCGAGCCCTACCGCCGTGAGCTGCACGCGCACTGCTACCGCCTGCTCGGCTCCCTGCACGATGCCGAGGACGCGCTGCAGGAGGCGATGCTGCGGGTCTGGCGCGGGCTCGACGGCTTCGGCGGCCGGGCCTCGCTGCGCGCCTGGCTCTACAAGATCGCCACCAACGCCAGCCTCGACATCGTCGCCCGCCGCAGGCGCCGGCTGCTGCCGCTCGAGTACGGCCCCGCGGCCGACCCGAACCAGCCGCCCGGCGAGCCGGTAGCCGAGCAGGTCTGGCTCGAGCCCTACCCGGACGAGACGCTCGAAGTCGAGGACCGTCGCGCCGCCCCCGACGCCCGCTACGAGCAGCGCGAGGCGGTCGAGCTCGCCTTCGTCGCCGCGATGCAGGAGCTGCCGGCGCGCCAGCGGGCGGTGCTGATCCTGCGCGAGGTGCTCGGCTTCTCGGCCAAGGAGGTGGGGGAGACGCTGGAGACCTCGGTGCCCGCGGTCAACAGCGCCCTGCAGCGCGCCCGCAAGACGGTCGACGAGCGCCTCCCGGAGCAGAGCCAGCGGGCGACCCTGCGCGCGCTCGGCGACGCCCGCATGGCCGCGATCGTCGAGGAATACATGGAGGCGATGCGGACCGGCGACGTCAGCCGGGTGGTCTCGATGCTGGCCGCGGAGGACGCGGCCTGGTCGATGCCGCCGCTGGCCAGCTGGTACGGCGGCCTGGCCGAGATCGAGGTCTTCCTGCGCCGCGGCCCGCTGTCGGGCGAGTGGCGCTGGCGCCACCGCCCGGCGATCGCCAACGGCCAGCTTGCGGTCGGCACCTACACCTGGATCGAGGGTGAGCAGACTCACGTTCCCTTCTCGCTCGACGTGCTGAGCTTGGAGGGCGAGAAGATCAAGGAGATAACGGCCTTCGTCGTGCGGCCGGCCGACACCCCGGATGGCTATTCTCGGTGGCCCGACCGCGCTGCCGATCCCGGCCGCGTCGAGGCGGTCTTCGAGCGCTTCGGCCTCCCGGACCACGTCGATTGAAACCTGGGCGATGAGTTTTCGCCCTTGCCCCAGTCTCAACCCACATGACTACCGCTACCGCTGAACAGACCGAAGACCGCACCCGCTGGCTAGCCCTCTACGTGCTCTGCGCGGGGATGCTGATGATCGTGCTCGACGCGACGATCGTCAACGTCGCCCTGCCGACGATCCAGGACGACCTCGGCTTCTCCCAGAGCAAGCTGGCCTGGGTGGTCAACGCCTACATGATCCCCTTCGGCGGCCTGCTGCTGCTGGCGGGGCGGATCGGCGACCTCGTCGGCCAGCGCCGCGTCTTCCTCGTCGGCCTCGCCGTCTTCACCGCCGCCTCACTGGCCTGCGCCGCCTCGGTCAACCAGGAGATGCTGATCGGGGCTCGCTTCGTGCAGGGGATCGGCGGCGCGCTGGCCTCGGCGGTGATCCTGGGGATGATCGTGACGATGTTCCCGGAGCCCGCCCACCAGGCGAAAGCGATCGGCGTCTTCGGCTTCGTCGCCTCCGCCGGCGGCTCGATCGGGCTGCTCGCCGGCGGCGTCCTCACCGAGGCGATCAGCTGGCACTGGATCTTCATCATCAACCTGCCGATCGGCATCCTCGTCGCTTTCCTCGCCCTGCGCCTGGTCCCGAACCGGGACGGGATCGGCCTTCACGAAGGCGCCGACTTCCCCGGCGCGGCGCTCATCACCAGCTCGCTGATGATCGGCGTCTTCACGATCCTGCAGATCACCGAGTGGGGCTGGGTGGACACCAAGACGCTCGCCCTCAGCGCCGTCTCCGCGGCTCTCCTGGCCGTCTTCATCCACCGCCAGGCGACGATCGCCAACCCGCTGATGCCGTTGCGCCTGTTCCGCTCGCGCAACGTCGCCGGTGCCAACGTGCTGCAGGCGCTGATCGTCGCCAGCATGTTCGGGATGTTCTTCCTCGGGGCCCTCTACCTGCAGCGGGTGCTCGGCTACAGCCCGCTCGAGGTCGGCCTCGCCTTCCTGCCGACGACGGTGGTGATGGGGACGCTCTCGCTCGGCTTCTCGGAAAAGCTGATCATGCGCTTCGGTCCGCGCAAGACGCTGATCCCCGGCGTCTGCCTGACCGTCGTCGCGCTGCTGCTGTTCGCCCGCACCCCGGTCGACGGCAACTACCTGACCGACCTGCTGCCGCCCTTCCTGCTGATCGCCGTCGGCATGGGCTCCTCCTTCCCGGCGATCATGACCCTGGCGATGTCGGGGGCGACGCCGGAGGACTCCGGGCTCGCCTCCGGCCTGGTCAACACCAGCATGCAGGTGGGTGGCGCGATCGGCCTCGCCGTGCTGGCGACGCTCTCGACCGAGCGCACCCAGAGCCTGCTCGACAGCGGCACCTCCAACGCCCAGGCGCTGACCTCGGGCTACCACGTCGCCTACCTGATCGGCGCCGGGCTGGCGGCGATCGCGGTGGCGATCGCGGTCTTCGTCCTGCGCGACCCGGATCCCGCCGCGATGGCCGCCCACGGCGCGCCCGCCCCGGAAGTGGAGAGCTCCGCCGCCGAGCCGGCCTACTCCGAGGCCCGCTAGATACACGGCGGTTTATCAGTCAAGGAACTCTCTCTGGTGGTCGATCTAGGCCTCAGATGGCGAAGCTGAAAACCGAGAGTTGGCTGGAGCCGGCCGCCTTTGCCGAAGATCCCGCCGAGCGGGCGCGGATGGGGCGCATCTCCGGCCTGCTCTGGATGGTCGCGGCTCTGGTCGGCGCCGGCGGCGCCTTCCTCCCGGGCGCCGTGCACGAGGGGCTGCCCTGGGTGCTGGGGGTGAGTGCCGCGGTCTTTCTCTACGGCCTCGGCAGCGCCACCAGCTTCCTCTCCTGGAAGTGGGCCTCGATAAACACGCTGGGGATCGGGATGGCGCTGACGATTCCCGTCGTCGGCCTCGCTCTCTATCTCACCGGCGCCTCGCTCAGCTACGTCGAGCCGCTGCTGGTATGCGCCCTGCTCTACGCGGCCTTCTTCTTTCCCGCTCGCTGGGCCTGGCCGCTCTCGGCCGAGCTGATCGCGATGATCGGAACGCCCCTGCTCTACGACGCCCAGGCGACCGAGAACGCCTACGTGCCGCGCTACTTCGCCGTCGTCGTCGGCTACCTCGCCGCGACCTGGGTGATGGTCGGGCTCAAGCGCCGGCTGGTCGAGGCCGAGATGCGCCAGCGCGACTTCGCCAACCGCGACCCGCTGACCGGGGTCGGCAACCGCCGCGTCTTCGACGCCACACTGAACCGTGAGCTGGAGGCGCGCCTGCTGCCGCGGGGAGGTCGCCGCAAGGTCGACGACAGCCCGCTGGCCCTGCTGCTGCTCGACCTCGACGACTTCAAGGGCATCAACGACCAGCACGGGCACCAGGTCGGCGACGCGGTGCTCCGCAATGCTGCCAACCGCGCCGCCGCGATCCTGCGCTCGACCGACACCCTCGCCCGGATCGGCGGCGACGAGTTCGCGGTGATCGCCCCGAGCGCCCACGGCGAGGGAGCGCAGCGGATGGCGGAAGCGATCCGCACCGCGGTCGGCCTGCGCGAATCCGACGCTCCCGGGCCGACCCCCAGCGCCTCGGTCGGCTGGGCGGTCTTCCCCGACGACGGCGGCGACTACGAGACCCTGATGCGGGTCGCCGACGAGCGCATGCTCGAGTTCAAGGCCAAGAGCAAGCAGCTGGCCCTCGGCGGCTGAAGCCGCTTCGCCTACCGCTGGATCGGGGCCGACTCGAGCACGCCCAGCAGCTGCCCGACCCGGCAGACCAGCAGGCGCTCCTCGTCGATCTCGACCCAGGCGCCGGCGGCGGCCGGGAAGACGACGTGGTCGCCGGGCTGAACCGGCATCTCGACTTCGGCCTGCGCCCACCAGTCGAGGCCGGGTCCGACGGCGAGGACGATGCCCTGTTCGGGCGGCGGCTCATGGGTGCCGGGAGGGACGACGAGGCCCGAGCGCCGCACCCGGTCCTGGTCCAGCTCCTTGATCACGATCTGGTCGAACAGCGGCCGCAGCTGGTGGCGGACGGACTCGGTCGGGTCTGGTCTCTGCGCGGTTCCCATGGCTGAGTTTGTAGCTGATCTGCCCGAGGCCGAAGGAGCGCAGGCGTCCGCTCAATAGCAATCATCACGTATTAGTTATAATCCGAGAATGAGTCCAGGTACTCTGATCCGCACGACGCGCCTCCGTCACGGCCTCAGTCAGGCGCGTCTGGCCCGGCGCGCGGGGACTCGACAGCCCGCGATCAGCCGGCTCGAGTCGGACGAAGTGTCGCCCAGCGTTGAGACCCTCGACCTTCTGCTGCGGGCGATGGGAGAGAGCCTCCGACTCGGTGCCGCCGCACCGGAGCGGGAGTACGACCCGGCCCACCGGCGCGCCACCGCGGTGCGCTCTCCGGACGAGCGCCTGGCCCTGGGTATCTCCTGGAACCGGATGGCGGGCCGCCTGGCCGCGGCCGGTCGTGAGGCTCGTGCCCGAACCTGAAACGCCTCTCGACGCGGAGCGCATCCTTCGCGCCCTCGCTGAGCACGGCGTCGACTACGTCCTGATCGGAGGCCTGGCCGTGCAGACGCACGGCCACGTCCGTACGACCAACGACGCTGACCTCATCCCGGCCCCTGACCCCGCCAACCTGCAGCGCCTCGCCGCTGCCCTGCGCGACCTTGACGCCCGGGTCCTGAACGCCGGCGAGGAGGACACCGAGGTCCACGCGAAGATGCTTCCCAAGGCGACGAGCTGGCAGTTCGTGACCCGCGACGGGGGCATTGACGTCATGCACGAGGTTCCCGGGGGTCGTCCCTACGCCGAGCTCAGCGAGCGTGCGCTGCACGTGCGCCTGGGGGACGTCGACGTGCCCGTCGTCGATCTGGACGACCTGATCCAGATGAAGCTGGCCCGCGGCCGTCCCGTCGACCTCGCCGACGTCGCCGCCCTCACGGACCCCGAAGCGGAATCGAGTTGACGCCGGCCTCCCGGCCCTCCCGCCGTCAGCTCGGCATGGCGACGCTGGCGCTCGGGGCGCTGGGAATCGTCTTCGGGGACATCGGAACCAGTCCGCTCTACGCGCTGCAGACGGTCTTCTCCGCCGATCACCAGGCGGTGAAGCCGACCGAAGGGGACGTCTTCGGGGTGATCTCGCTGGTCTTCTGGTCGATAACCCTGATCGTTTCGATCGAGTTCGTGCTCTTCATCATGCGCGCCGACAACGACGGCGAGGGCGGGATCCTGGCCCTGATCGCCAAGGTCGAGGGGGCGCCGCTGCGCAGCCACAGGGCGAAGGCGGTGCTGATCGGCCTCGGCATGTTCGGGGTCGCCCTCTTCTACGGCGACGGGATCATCACCCCGGCGATCTCGGTCCTCTCGGCGGTCGAAGGGATGGAGGTGGTCGAGCCCAGCCTGGAGTCGCTGGTGCTGCCGATCACGATCGCCATCCTCGTCGGCGTCTTCTCGATCCAGCGCTTCGGCACCCACGTGATCGGGCGCGTCTTCGGGCCGATCATGGTCGTCTGGTTCGCGGTGATCGCCGCCGCCGGCCTCGGCCGCATCGTCGCCCACCCGGCGATCGTCAAGGCGCTCTCGCCCCACCATGGGGTCGAGTTCTTCCTCGACCATCCCGGCATCGCCTTCATCTCGCTCGGCGCGATCGTCCTCACCATCACCGGCGCCGAGGCGCTCTACGCCGACATGGGCCACTTCGGCCGCAAGCCGATCAGCCGCGCCTGGTTCTTCGTCGTCTTTCCGGCCCTCACCCTCAACTACATGGGGCAGGGCTCGCTGATCCTCGACTCCCCGAGCGCGATCGACAGCCCCTTCTTCCTCCTCATCCCCCACTGGGGCCGGATCCCGATGGTGGCGCTGGCGACCGTGGCGACGGTGATCGCCTCGCAGTCGGTCATCTCCGGCGCCTTCTCGGTCACCCGCCAGGCTGTCCAGCTCGGCTTCCTGCCGCGGCTGACGATCCGCCACACCTCGGCCCGGGAGATCGGCCAGGTCTACGTGCCGGCGGTCAACTGGTTCCTGCTCGCCGCGGTCGTTCTACTGGTGCTCGGCTTCGGCTCCTCGACCGGCCTCGCCTCCGCCTACGGGATCGCCGTCACCGGCACGATCACCGTCGACACCCTGCTCTTCCTCGTCGTCGTCCGCGTCCTCTGGCGCAAACCGGGCTGGCTGGTGGCGCTGGCCGCGGTCGTCTTCTTCACCGTCGACCTCGCCTTCCTTGGCGCCAACCTGACCAAGGTCGCCCACGGTGGCTGGTTCCCGTTGACCGTCGGCGCCGCCGTCTTCACCGTGCTCAGCACCTGGAAGCGCGGCAGCGAGAAGGTGCGCGTCGCCCGGGTCGAGGAGGAGGGAGCGCTGCGCGCCTTCGTCGAGGAGCTGCGGGCGACCGAGCCGCCGCCGGTGCGCGTGCCCGGCACCGCCGTCTACCTCAACGCCCGCCGCGAAACGACGCCGCTGGCGCTGCGGGCCGGGGTCGAGCACAACTTCGCGATCCGCGAAAGCGTCGTGATCATCTCGATCGAGACGCTCAAGGCCCCCTTCGTGCCGGAGTCCGAGCGGCTGTTCGTCGACAGCCTCGGCTACGAGGACGACGGCATCGTCCACCTGACCGCGCGCTACGGCTTCCAGGACACGCTGGACGTCCCGCGCTTGCTCGCCCTGGCGGCGGAGACCGGGGTCGAGTGCGAGATCGACGTCGACGACGCGATCTACTTCGTCTCCCAGGTCACGGTCGCGGCGACGGCCGCTCCCGGCATGAGGGGCTGGCGCAAGCGTCTCTATATAGCGATGTCGCGCAACGCCGCCAGCCCAGTCGACTACTTCCACCTGCCGCGCGACCGCACCGTCTCGATCGGCTCCAGCATCGAGCTCTAGGTGCGGCGCGCCACGCCTCGCGCGCGCCGATCGACGCGCGCGAGGCCCCCGCTTCAGTCGACTTTCAACCCGTCGGCGCCGCCAGCCGATTCGCCGGTCATTGTGCTCTGGCCGCCGTAGGTACCGGTAGCGAACACGCCTTCGCCCCCCGGGCAGGCGGCGTTCTGCGTGAACACGATGGCGCCGACACTGAAGTCGACGTCGAAATCTTTGGCTTCGGGGTGGTTTGTGTAGACCAGGTTCGCGAGGCCGCCCTGGGGCAGGATCTTGGCCGTGCATCCTCCTGGCATTTCGACGTCGATTCCTTCGCCGCCTCCGACGCACTGAACTTCCATCGAGCCTTCGACCCGGCTGTTTTCCAGTGTCGCGCCAGCATGAAAGGCATAGTCGCAACCTGTCATGTTGATCGTAACCGCGCCCCCGCCGGCTGTGGAGCAGTTGCCGTATTCGGCGGCGATTGTCAGATTTTCGGCCGGCCCGGCAAGTTTGCCGTCAAATGAGGCGACCGTGCAGCTGATCGTGCCGCCGCTGAATTTGAACTGATGTTTCGCCAGCGCCGTACCCGTCACTGTCGCCGTGAAATTTTCAGCTGTGAATTCGCCGGCCGCCGCCGCCGAAGCCATCGTTGCGCTGACGGCCGCTACCGCTACGAATGCGAGCCCAAGGGCTTTGATCCTGGTGAGCATGGTCACTTCCTTCTAGGTCTAACCGGTCTCCCGCCACGCCCCGGCATCGAGAGTCATAACCGAACGGAAGGAATTAGTCAACTTAGATTGAGCGATCGTACTCCCAGAGTCGGCTTCAGCCGCCGACGACGGGCGCGATCGGCGTGCAGAGCGGATGCGCCGGGTGGGCCGGGTCGAGCGCGGTCAGCACGTCGGCGTCGGCGATGTGGTCGTAGGGCATCGAGAGGTGCTCGCCGAGGTCGAGCAGGCACTGGTTCTGCAGCAGGACATTGGTCACGCCGGGTCCGCTGAGGAAGGCCGAGGCGTAGGGAGTCACGACCTCGTCGTACCTGGTCTGGACGACGGTGTATTCGACGCCGGCGACGGTGTCCCCGCCCGAGTTCAGTTCAGCCAGGAACTGGGAGCCGACTTCCTGCTGTTCGCAGGCCGGACAGGCGCCGAAGAAGGAGTTGGCTCCGGGGAAGTAGCTGCCGAGCGTGAGCAGCCCGTTGACGGTGGTGCCGTGATTGGAGGGCGAGAGGCCGACGAGCGTGTGCACCTTGGCCGCTCCACCCAGGTACTTGAGGTAGTAGCGCGGCATCATTCCGCCCTGCGAGTGGCCGACCAGGTCGACCTCGGAGGCGCCGGTCGAGGCGAGCACCTGGTCGACGAAGCTCGACAGCTGCGCCGCCGAGGCGCGGATGTCGCCGATTCCATAGATCCCGACCGCGCCGCTGCCGTTGTGGGAGCCGTAGTTGAGGGCGAAGACGCAGTAGCCGCGGTCGTGCAGCAGCGGCGAGAGCGCCTGCCAGCTGTTCGACATGTCGGCGAAGGTGCCGTGGACGAGGACCACCGGCCGCGGGTGGGCGGCGCTGGGTTTGCAGGGTTCGTTGGCGCCGGGCGGGCTCGCCGTGGGGCTGGTGTGCGCGTAGCCGAGGGCGCCGTTGTAGATGACCGGGAGCGTGTGCGCGGAGGCGACGCCGGCGAGGCCCGCGAGTGCGAACACGGCGGTGACGGTGGCGAGAAGGGTCGAAGTGGCTCGGCGCATGCTTGAAGTTAGTTACCCACAATTGAGTAGATCATGCAAGGGCTACTTGCAAGTCTGATTGTAGGGAAGTTTACTGAGCATGGGAAGCCGGGGGAGCGGCGGGGATCCGAAAAGTCAAAGGAGAGGTAGATGAACGAGTTGACTCATACCCAGGCCCCGCGCTTCCCGCGGGCGCTTGCCGTGGCGGTCGCGGCGCTGGCGATCTTCGCCCTTGCGGCGGCCGGCGCCCGAGCGGCGAACTACGTGGCGCTCGGCGACTCCTACGCCGCCGGGCCCTTCATCCCTAACCCGGTGCTGCCGCTCGGCTGTCTCAAATCCGATCACAACTACCCGCACGTGGCGGCTCCGAGCATCGGGCTGACCCTGCGTGACGCCAGCTGCAGCGGTGCCACCACGGTCGACATGACCAATCCGCAGAGCGTCAGCCCCGACGGGCCCAACCCGCCGCAGCTCAACTCGCTCGACGCGAGCACCACGGTGGTCTCGCTGACGATCGGCGGCAACGACATCGGCTTCTCCGAAGTCGCGGAAAGCTGCATCACCCTGAACCCGTTCAGCCATCCCTGCCTCGACAAATACGACCCGGGTGGAAAAGACCAGCTGAAAGCGCGGGTCGAAGCGACGGCGCCGAAAGTGGCGACGGTCCTGCAGGGCATCCACACGCGTTCGCCGGCGGCGAAAGTCTACGTCGTCAACTACCCGGCGATCTTCCCGGAGACCGGCAGCGGCTGCTGGCCGCAGATGCCGATCAGCTTCCAGGACGCGCCGTACCTGCGCGCGACCGAGCAGCGGCTGAACTCGATGCTGGCGACCCAGGCCGCGGCCAACGGCGCCACGCTGGTCAACTGGTACGGGGCCAGCATCGGCCACGACGCCTGCAAGAGCACCTCGACCCGTTGGGTCGAACCGCTCGTGCCGGGCAGCCTCGCGGCCCCGATCCATCCCAACAAACAGGGCATGGCGGGTGGCGCCGCCACGCTCGCGGTGAAATAGTCACCTGATGCGTATCGCCAGCCTCGTCCCGTCGGCGACCGAGATGCTCTTCGCGCTCGGTCTCGGCGGCGACGTGGTCGGCGTCACCCACGAGTGCGACTACCCGCCGACCGCGAGCGGGCTGCCGCACCTGACCGCGACCGTCCTACCGGACGGGCTCAGCGCCGGCGAGATCGACGCCGCCGTGAAGGCAGTCGTCGGCGAAGGTCGGGCGCTCTACCGCCTCGACGAGGAGAAGCTGGCGGAGCTCGCCCCGGACCTGATCGTCACCCAGGCTGTCTGCGACGTCTGCGCCGTCTCCTTCGAGGACGTGGTCGAGGTCGCCGCGCGGCTGCCGGTCCGGCCGCGGGTGCTGCAGCAGGACCCGGGCAGACTGGGGGAGGTGCTCGACGACGTGATCCGCCTCGGCGAGGCGGCGGGGAACGAGCCGCGGGCGTTGCAGCTGCGGTCCGAGCTGGAGGCGCGGCTGGCCGCGGTCCGCGCCGCGGTCGCCGGGGCGCCGCCGCCCCGGGTGGTCGCCCTTGAGTGGCTCGACCCACCCTTCGTCGGCGGCCACTGGATCCCGGAGATGGTCGCGCTCGCCGGCGGCATCGACGTCGCCGGCCTGGCCGGCGCCAAGTCGCCGCAGGTCGAGTGGGAGGCGCTGGCGGCGCTCGAGCCCGACCTCGTCGTGGTCATGCCCTGCGGGATGTACGTGGAGGAGTCGCGGGCGCAGGCGGAGGAGCACCGGGAGCGGATCGAAGCCCTCGGGGCGCGGCGCGCCTTCGCCGTCGACGCCGCCTCCACCTACTCGCGCCCGGGCCCGCGCCTGGTCGCCGGCACCGAGCTCTTCGCCCACCTGTTCCACCCTGAGCTGGCCGGCCCGCCGGGCGGCATCGGCTTTGCCGAGCTCGATCACTAATCTGGCGCCCAGGTGGCCCAGGGTTCCTCCAGCGCCGTTCGCATCGCCTCGGTCTGCGCCGCGGCGCTGGTGGTCTTCGTCCTCTGGCTCCTCGTCGATGCCGGCGCTCACGCCGGCATCGGCTTCTTCTACTCGGTCCCGGCCGGCCTCGCGACCTGGTGGTTCGGCTGGCGGGCCGGCGTGGCCACCGCGATCGCCTGCTGCGGTCTCTACGCCCTCGGCGCCGAGATCGATCCGGTCCCGAGCTTCGGCCTGACCCTGGCGGCCCGCGCGCTCGCCTTCGCCGTGGTGGTCGCCGTCGTCTCGGTCCTGCGCGAGCGGCTGATCGTGCTCGAGCACTCCTCCGAGGAACTGGAGGCGATCCGGGCGGCGCTGACGCCGTCGAGCCTGCCGGAGCTGCCCGGCATCGATGCCGGTGCCGCCTTCGTCGCCTCCGAATACGGCGTCTCCGGCGACTTCTACCTGCTCACCAACGGCCCCGACAACTCGACGATCGCCGTCGTCGGCGACGTCGTCGGCCACGGGCCCAAGGCGGCCCGTCTTGCCACCTTCATCCGCGCCCGCTTCGCCGCCTTCGCCGCCAACGCCAGCGACCCGGCCGAGCTCCTCACCCTCGCCAACGTGGCCCTGCTGGAGCGACCGGGTCGCGGCGAGGAGCTGATCAGCGCCGTCTGCCTGCGCTTCCAGGCCGAGGACTCGACCCTCTCCTACGCGGTCGCCGGGCACCCGCCGCCGATGCGCCTGCCCAGCCTCGTCGAGCTCGAGGAGGGGAGGACGCTCCTGCTCGGGGTCAGCGCCGAGCTGCCGGTGGCGACCGCCAGCATCACCCTCGAGCGCAGCGACGGCGTCCTCGTCTACACCGACGGCGCCACCGACGTGCGGCAGGGCGACACGCGGCTCGGCAGCGACGGCCTCGCGCGGCTCCTCGCGCCGCTGGTCAAGCTGCCCTCGCGGGTGCTGGTGCAGGAGGCGCACAAGGCCGTGCTCGGCTGGGCCGACCGGCCGCTCGACGACGACCTCTGCATCCTCGTGCTCAGGCCCAAGGCCTGAGCCGGCTCAGAGCTCGAGCTCGTAGAAGAGCATCGAGGGCCCGTCGGGGCCGCCTTCGCGATTGCTGAAGCCGGCGCTCTCGTACAGCGCCCGCGCCGCCGTGTCGGTCGCGCCGGTGTTGAGGTCGACCCCGGCGGCACCGGCCTCGCGGGCAAGCGCGATCGTCGCCTCCAGCAGTGCCCGGCCGATCCCGCGCCCACGCAGCGGCGGCACCACGTAGAGCTCCTGCAGGTGCGCTTCCGGGCCGCCGCTCCAGACCGAGTTGCGGAAGCGGAGCAGCGCGATCCCGTCCGGCCCCGCGCCAGCCAGGAGCCCCGTCATCTCGCCCGTCGCCAGCAGCTGCCGCGAGTGCTCGGTCAGCGCCGGGACGCCCGGCGTCAGTTCCGAGTACTCGCTGTTGAAGTCGTGCAGCAGGCGGGCGATCGCGGCGGCGTCGGCGGGCGTGGCGCGGCGGATCGTCATCGCCCCGAGTGTTCGCCGCGGCCGCTCAGTTGCCTGCCGCGAACAGCATCCCGTGCAGCCCGTCGACGAGGTCGCCGGCGAGCTGGCAGTCGCCGCCGATCTCGAGCCCGGAGCGGTCGTGCTCGATCACCGCCCGCAGCCAGTCCGCGGTGGAGCCCGAGGCCCAGGCGTCCGTCGGGCCCTCGAGGTTGGTGACGTGGGAGACGACGCGGCCCTCCTCGACCCGTACCTTGACCCCGGCCATCCGCTGCTCGCCGCCGCTGCGGGTCTCGACCGCCAGCCGACAGTCGCCGGAGAGCTCCGGCTCCAACGCGACCAGGGGGACGACGAGCAGGAAGGCGGCCTCGATGTCGAGGCGGGCGATCGGCGCGGTTATGTCGGGGACGCGCAGGCGCTCCCAGCGCGCCGCGGCCGCGAGCGGCGCAATCCCCTGCCGCAGCCACCTGGTCACGGTGTAGGGGGTGCCGCGCCCGCCCGAGGGCAGCGGCTCGACCTGCCCGCAGTGGTGCATTGTCCCCAGCCGCCGCTCCAGCGAGGGGTAGTTGAGGCCCGAGATCAGCCGGTCGAGCTCGGTCAGGGTCAGCGGCTTCGCCGCCAGGGCACGCAGCACGGTCGAGGTCCAGCCCGCGACCAGGGACTTGATCAACCCCTTCGCAGCCGGGGTACCGAGCTCAACCGGTTCCGCAGGGCGCTGTCCCAGCCAGGTGCGGAGGAATTCCATCACCACCAGGAGTTCGCGCCCGGGGGCGGCCAACTCGTAATCGACGGCTCGCGGAAACCCCTTGTTGCGGCCGCAATCGAGGACGCCGAGCTCGGTCAGCTCGCGCAACCGCAGCCGCAGCGTGCTCTGGGAGGGCCCGCCGCCGGCGTGTCGCAGGTCCGTCAGCGCCTTGGGCCCGCCGGCCAGTGCCTCCAAAACGGCGACGTTGATCGGGACTGCGAGAAGGGAGAGAGCCTGGGTCCCGGCACGAAGCCGCGACCCCTTCTGCGCTCTGACCTGGACAACACTCAAGTTGCTTTGAGTATCCCATCGAGTTGGGTACGAGTCAATACCCCCGCCACGATTCGTGCAGCGTCTGGTCCGGTAGCCGACCCTCCCTAGACTCGTAGCGATGAGCCGTTTCAGAAAGAAAAACCTGATGGAGATCGACGACCTCTTCGACGGGCCGGAGATCGAGATGCGGTTCGCGCGCAAATACCTCGACTCCGAGCACCTCGGGATCAGCCTGTTCCGCTACGCGCCGGGCTTCACGGCCACCGACGGCCATCATCACGAGGTGCAGGAGGAGGCCTACGTGGTGCTCGGCGGCTCCGGGCGGATCCGGCTCGACGACGAGGTCGTGGAGCTGCGCCGCTGGGACGTGGTGCGGGTCGCCCCGGAGACCGTGCGCGGTTTCGAGGCCGGTCCCGATGGCCTCGAGGTGCTCGCCGTCGGCAGCGACAAGCCCGAGGACGGCGACGGCGCCCGCGATCCGGACCGCTGGCCGGGCCAGGGCGACTAGGGCGACCCGAAGAGTTCGCCCCAGTCCCGCTGCCGGCCGGGGTTAGGTGTGGTTGGGCCCGTCGTCGGCGCCGTGGCCCTGGTGGTGGTTGCCGTTGTGGTGGTGATGTCTGCCGTGGTGATGGTGCTTGCCGTTGTGCTCACCTTGGTGATGGCCCGCTGGGTCGTCGGCGCCGTGGCTGGCGAGCGCCGAGCCGGCGCCTCCGACGGCCAGGGCCAGGGTGACGGCGAGCGCTGCGGATATGCGTGAAAGCTTCTTCATCTCTGCCTCCTTACGGACGAGTTCTCGGTCGTGACCTGAGGTCCCGGGGCCGCGTTTGACGGGGGTACGCATGCCCAACCGGCAGGGTTCAATCCCTGTCGATCGAGGCACGACGATTATGGTTGGCTGGTGAGCCAGCTTGGACCGACCAGCAGCGCCGTCGACCTCGCTGCCGCCCTGCGCGCCCGCGAGCTCTCCGCGGTCGAGCTGCTCGATGCCTGCCTCGCCATGGTCGACGACCGCAACCCCGAGTTGAACGCGGTGGTCTGGCGCGACGACGAGGCTGCCCGCGCCGCGGCCCGGGACGCCGACTCGCGCCTCGCCGCCGGCGACGACGCGCCGTTCCTCGGAGTGCCGATCCCGATCAAGGACCTGACCCCGGTCGCCGGCTGGCCGCTCACCTTCGGCTCCAAGGGCGCCCCCGCGGGAGTCGGCGAGGAGAGCGAACTGGTGGTCGAGTCGCTGCTCGCCGCCGGCTTCGTCCTCTGCGGCCGCACCAACACCCCCGAGTTCGGCACCATCACCGTCGCCGAGAACGACCGCTTCGGCCCTTCACGCAACCCCTGGGACACCAGCCGCTCTCCCGGCGGATCCTCCGGCGGTGCCGCCGCCGCGGTCGCCGGCGGCATGTTCCCGATCGCCCACGCCAACGACGGCGGCGGCTCGATCCGCATCCCCTCCGCCTACTGCGGCCTGGTCGGGCTGAAGTCCAGCCGCGGCCGCATCCCGCGCCGGGCCCAGGCCTGGATGGGCGCCGTGGTCGAGGGGGTCACCACCCGCACCGTCGCCGACGCGGCCACGAACCTCGACCTCACCGCCGGCCCCGACCCGCTCGCCTGGAACAACGCGATCCCGCCGGCGCGCCCGTTCGCGGCCGAGCTGGGCGAGGGGCCCGGGCGCCTCCGCATCGGCCTGATGGCCCAGGCCCCGCTCGGCATCCCAACGGCCCAGGACTGCGTCGACGCCGCCCGCGACGTCGCGGCGCTGCTGGAGGAGCTGGGCCACGAGGTGAGCGAAGTCGAGGTGCCGACGATCTCCGCCGAGCTCGTCCCCGCCTTCACGGTGATGGCCGCCGCCGGCCTCGCCGACTACGAGGGCGTCGACTGGGACCTGGTCGAGCCCCACAACCATCACAGCTACAAGGCCGCGAGCAACGAGATCAGCGCCTACGACTACGTGGTCGCCGCGCAGACGCTGGAGAAGCTCTCGCGCGAGGAGGTCGCCCGCTGGGGCCGCGACTTCGACGTCCTCCTGACCCCGACCTCGGCGATCCTGCCGCCCCTGGTCGGCTCCGTCCTCGAGGCCCAGCACGCCGCCCCCGAGGCCGCCACCTTCGACGTCGTCGCCTCGGTCGTATTCGCCGCTTACGGCAACGTCACCGGGCTGCCGGCGATCTCGCTGCCGCTCTACTGGACCACGGAGGGGGTGCCGGTCGGCACCATGCTCACCGGCGCCCCGTTCGACGAGGCGACGCTGATCCGCCTCGGGGCGCAACTGGAAGCGGCGCGGCCGTGGGCCGAGCGCCTGGCGCCGAGCCTCTCCACGGCGTCCGCCACCGCCCGCAGCTCCTCGCGCACGTAATCGGGTTCGTTCTTCACCTGCCAATGGGTGAAGCGGAGCGTCGTCAGGCCCCTGCGGGCATTCGCGTTGTCGCGCCGCGCGTCGGCGGCCTGCTTGAACGGGGTCCGGTGATAGCGGAGGCTGTCGGTCTCCACGATCAAATCCAGCTCCGCCCAGTAGAAGTCGACGCGGTTGCGACCGAGTTGAGCCTGGGTCCGCGGCGGCGGCAGCCCGGCCCGCTCCGCCAGGGGCCGAAAGAGCCGCTCCAGCCTGGTGGCGGTCAGGACATAGGAGGTGCTGTCGAGGAGGTTGCGCAGCCGAGCCGCTCCCGGACGACGGCCCAGCCCGTCGATCGCGACGCGCAGGGTCCGCGGGTCGATGAAGCTCCGGTGGTCGGCCTCGTTGACCGCCGCTTCCAGCTCGCCATCGTCCAGGCAGGTGGCGAGGTCGACCAGGGTCACCGTTGGGGAGGTGACCGGGATTCCGTCGAAGGCCCACGGCCGCAGCGCCTTGGCGGTCGCGTCTCCACCGGCGATCTCGCGCTCCGCCGTAGGCGCGGCGCGCCGGTACACGCGAACGCCGGGACGCCGCCTGAGGACGTCGGCAGGGACGACCACCTCGACCACTTCCGGCACCTTCCGGCTCAAGCCCAGCAGGGCCGCCGCGCTGCGGTGACTGAGCGCGGCCCGCGGCCCGCAGGCCAGGACGGCGGCCATCCAACGTCCCCGGTCCGTCACCTTTGGCCTGCCGACCGCGTAGATGCCCGGCATTAATCGGTGCAGTCTGCCGCGATCCAGTCGGTGGGCGATCGCCGCCCTCCCCAGGCCCAGCTCGAGCAGCTGCACGCGCGAGACCACCCCGTGCTGCTCATCTGCCAGTTCCCAGACAGCGGCGGCGGGAACTCGATGCGTCTTGCCGGTCATAGCTTGCACAATGCTTCGAGCCGGGTGAATTCTCCCCCTTGGCTTCGGCCCGGGCTTGCCGGGCTTCTAGGATGGGCCGGTGGAGCCGCAGAAGAAGCCGACCAACTGGCGCGCCTGGGCGGTCGGCATCCTCGTCGCCCTGGTCCTCGTCGTCTGCCTGCAGAACTCGCAGCAGGTCCGCGTCGACGTCCTCTTCGTCACCCTGGACGCGCCGCTGATCGTCACCCTGCTCGCCGCCGTCGCGATCGGCGCCCTGATCGGCTACGTCGCGCCGTTGGTCCTGCGCCACCGCCGCGGCGAGCGCGGTCAGGACAAGGCGGGCTGAGCAGGCTGCCGGAACAGCTCCGCCGAGGGGATTCCGAGCACCTCGCCGGCGAAGCGCTTGGTCGTCCCGTAGACGACCCAGGTGGTGTCGATTTCGCCGATGTCGAGGTCGAGGCGGAGCTCGTCGGCGTGCTCCTCGAGGTGCTCCATGTGGGTCAGGCCCGAGTCGTAGTCTCCCCGCAGGAGGCCCTCGCCGACGATCGGCTTCGAGACGACGTCGATCACCTCGTCCCACGGCGAAAGATCGACGTAGCCCTTGGTCGCCGGCACGATCCCGATCGACCGCGGCTCCGCCACCTCCTTGCGGCTGAGCAGGACCAGGTGCTTGGTCGGGTAGATGAAGGTGTCGACGACGAAGACCTCGGTCCAGTACTTCTCGGTGATCTTGTGGACCAGTGGATGGGCGCTGCACTGGACGAGGAAGGCGTCGTCACGCCCGCGGATCAGCTCGAGGCCGTCGAAGAAGTCGGTGATGAACTCGAAGCGGAAATCGTCGACCGCCTGGAACTCGGCGTAGCGCCGCACGGCTCGCTCGTGACAGGTCCCCTCCGGTCCCAGCGTCACGAAGGTCACCGGCTGCTTCTGGGCCTCATCCTTCATCCATCGAAGATAATCGAGTAAACAGATCTAGTCAATGATCCTGTCGCACGCAGGCGGGCCCTGGCCGAGTCGACGGACGGGGAGCTCAGAAGTCCCGCAGCCAGGAGTAGCGGGGCAGGTCCAGCACCTCTGAGGGGAAGATCTTCAGTCCGTAGCTCAGACGATCTCCTCCCGGCTTGCAGTACAGGCGCCGTTTCAGGCGGTGGAGATAGTCGGGCTCGACGTCTCCCCGGTGATTGGGCTCCAGGGCGTCCTGGACCGCTCCGGCTACGAGGTCCGCGACCTGGGCGCCCTTGACCGAAGGCTTCACCGGCCTCACGTCGCCGATCGAGCCGGCGGGAATCGAGGCTTCCGGGTCGGCCTCGATCCTCCGGACGTAGCTCTCGAGATCGTCATAGCTGGTCTGCTTCCGGCTCTCGAAGTTCAGGTTGACCTGGCGACGGTACGACCCCTTTTCCTGCCAGGCCAACCAGCTCAAGCGCTCGATCAGGTAGCGGCCTGTCAGGTGGTAGAGATAGCCCTTCCGGCGCAGCCCGGGGGCGCCGACGAGCGCCGGCTTCCAGAGTGCCGCGACGCTGTAGAGCAAGCCTTGATGGGCGCCGAGTGTGTCGGCGACAAGCCGCTTCTTGTAGTGGTCGTTTTCCAGACCTCGCCACTTCAGCGGCTTCTGTGATTGCGATTTCTTGGTCGTCCGGCGCAGCTCGTCGATGACCAGCATGTTCTTGACGTCGGTCTCCGCCGGGCTGATCGCCGCCGCCAGGATCAGCCACTCAGAAGAGGCGTCCTTGGCCCCCTGGGCGCGCTGACCGACTTTCCTCCAGCCCTCGTCGCCGCCCTCGTCGATGTAGGCGTTGGATTGGGGCAGTTCGTTCATAGAAACTTTGACTATCGCAGCGATAGTCGTTGCGCGGCGCCAGCCGGCGGGGCTTGCCTGCCGAGCTTTGACATGCACCACATTGCCTGAGACAATCAAACTAACTTGACTACTCTCCAGGTCAGAGGGCAGGCGGAGGGGAGGGTCCGCGCCGGCGCGTTCTCGCTTTCGCTGCTCGCGGTCCCGCTCAACTTCTTCGTCCTAGAGGCGCTCGAGAAGGAACCGACCTCGCTGATGGATTTGCGCCGCGCGGTTGGCTCGCCCCCGCAGACGACGATGCGCAAGCGGCTCCAGGCGCTCACCCGGCTCGGGGCGATCTCGAAGCCGCGGGAGCCGCGGGTCGCGGCCGGTCCCGACTACGAGCTCGCCGACCCGGGGCGGCGGCTGATGGGGGTCGCCCGGATTCTGCAGAGGTGGCTCGACATGGCCCCGGACGGCCCGCTCGAGCTCGGCAGCCTCGGGGCCAAGAGCGCGATCAAAGCCCTGGTCGACGGCTGGTCGACGACGCTGATTCGCGCGCTCGCCGGCCGTCCCCTCTCGCTGACCGAGCTCGATGCGTTGATCTCCGGCCTCAGCTACCCGTCGCTCGAGCGCCGCCTGTCTTCGCTGCGGTTGTCTGGCCAGGTGGTCGCTCGCCCTGGCAAGGGCCGGGCCAACCCCTACGCCGTGACCGACTGGCTGCGCCGCGCGGTCGCACCGCTCGCGGCCGCGGTGCACTGGGAGCGCGAGAACCTGTCGGGCGAGACCTCGCCGATCGGGCGCCTCGACATCGAGACCGGCTTCCTCCTCGCGGTGCCGCTACTGCGTCTGCCGGAGGAGCACTCCGGCGTCTGTCGCCTGGCCGTGACGATCGCCCGCGACGAGGGGCGAGGCGTGGCCGGCGTGCTGGTCGGCGTCGAGGAGGGGCGGGTGGCCTACTGCCGGGCCCGGCTCGAGGGGAACGCGACCGCTTGGGCTTCGGGGACCCCCTCGGGGTGGCTGCGCGCCACGTTGGCGGGAGACACCGGTGGACTCGAGGTCGGCGGCGACTCCCGGTTCGCCTACGAGGTGATTGCCGGGCTCAACCGCCTCCTGCCGGTGTCCACAGTTGCCGATTATCGGGACTAGGAGGGGTCTAGCGATTCGATTTGAGGTAGTGACTCGCGCTCGGATCGCAGTGAAGGGATAGCGACCAGGTGGTTCAGGAGACCGGACCTCGGCTCGTCGCCCCAGACGACCTCGTATTCCGATTGGAAACGAAGACGAGGGCTTCGTACAATTGCGTTTTCTGACCGAACTCTTATCGTACCGAGAAAGTAAGTTGCCTATGCAAGGGGGAAATGGGAGTCATGAATCAGGCAGACCCCCATATCTCGTTCCTGGACGAGGCGGGCGTCCCCGAGATCCCAGCGCTATCCAAATCCTCCATCGATCCAGTGTTCTGCATTGCCAACGTCTTCATGCCGATGCACTACTGGCGGGACTTGCAGCAGATTTACAACGAGGTGCGTTCCAACTTCGGTATCCCAGTTGAAGAGGAGTTGAAGTGGAGGAACTTGCTCCGTGGCACGGGGCCGGCGGCCGATCTCCATTCCGAGGGCGGCTGTGATGCATTCATTGAATCGTTCGTCAACCGCCTCGACCCCGATCAGTTCCGAGCCGTGGGCGTATCTGTTTTCAAGGACGACGTCTTCAAGGCCAAGAGATATATCCGCGAGGGGCAGGACATTTACAATGCCGCCGTTCTCTTCGCGTTGCAGCGCCTTCAAAACGAGATAAACGACTGCTACGGCGAGGATGCGCACTGCCCTTGCATCGTGATTGCCGACTCCCGGCAACGCGGAGGGCAAGACAACCGGCTGCGGAAGTTCGTTGATAACGCGATGGGCGGTACAGGGGGCATTTGGGTGAACTTTGAGAAGTCGCTTGTAGAGGGCATCCTTTTCCAAGTGTCCCATTACAGCGTGGGTGTGCAGATCGCGGACTTCCTCGCCGGTGCCCTCTACCAGAAGGACGTTCGAGGGGACGACCGCTTCTACAAGCTTTGGAAGCCCGTGCTACGAAAGTCGGCCACTGGCACGATCTCGGGCTATGGCTACGTTCGCTGGAGACGCTAGACACGGGCCAGGAAGTCTTTCGACGCCGGGCTTGCGCCCGCCTGACCCGTAACCACAGAGTAGATCTCAAGCCGGACGCTTCGGCCCTCTTGACGAGGGGTAAGCGGACGAGCAAATAGGGGTATCCGCGAATAGGAGAGGCGCGGGGCGCGCCCGCCTATTCCACGGTTCGCAGCTGGTCGACCGGCGCGTAGTCGTCGGTCAGCGGCTCCGTGCCCGCGGCGAATTCCTCGACTTCCGGCAGCAGCGAGGTGTAGCCGAAGGCGGTGGTGGAGCGGACCGCCTTGGGCAGCGGGTGATCGGAGCGACCATGACCGCGTTGTCGCCCGCCAGCACACCGCCCTGGAAGTAGGCGTAGACCATGCTTAGCGTGAGGGATTGTGCACCAGATCGTCCCCTGTTGTGGATCCGCGCACGCGCGAATTTGCGAGAGGGGCGTTTACAGGGTAAACGTGGGGGTTGGCCTCCGACTCGCCGATCTAGACCCGAGCGATGAGTCAGGATTTGATCGATCAGTCAACCTTTTCTATAAACTGTGAAGCCCCCCTGGGGAACTGCTAATGCGATGAAGGAAGAGAGAATGAGCCACAATTTCAAAGCCCTGCTAGGCGCCACGATGGTCATGGTGGCCTTCAGCGCCACGAATGCCGTTGTGGCCCAAGCGACGGAAAAATTCCATTGCTCGGTCGAACCCTGCGCACTGACACTGGAACCCGACGGTGCGACCACGACAGCTCATCATGTCTTCATCGTCAAAAACGCCGGCGGA
>Ga0208998_1000028_pt1 | contig 37959 bp, 37 predicted proteins | sample MedBloCAOM2_M2_FD_187856 | JGI IMG/M metagenome (GOLD analysis project Ga0208998, IMG submission 187856) | Forest soil microbial communities from El Dorado National Forest, California, USA - Mediterranean Blodgett CA OM2_M2 (SPAdes) (version 2) | ecosystem: Environmental > Terrestrial > Soil >... | reverse complement strand
GGGATCGACGCGGAGGAAGCGCTCGGGCGAGGAGCTGAGCACGGCGAGGTTGCCGAGGCGCAGGTAGGAGGCGAACGGCGCGGGGTTGACGCGGCGCAGCTCCATATAGAGAGCGAGGGGGTCGGTGGTGGACTCGGCGGTGATCTGGTTGGTCAGGCAGAGCTCGTAGCTGTCGCCCTCGCGGAGGTGGTGCTCGCAGGTGGCGATGTCGGACAGGTACTGGTCTCGGGAGCGGGCCAGGTGAGGGGCGACAGGGGAAAACTCGTCTGAGCAACAGCGGGGAGGCTCCGCCGAGTCCTCCCCTGTCGCCCCATCGCGCGGCCGACTTTCGACCGAAGGGTTGACGCGGGGAGGCTCCGGCGACCCCTCTCCCGACCCTCCGTCCGCGAACCGGCTCTCGGCCTTTCGAGATGCGCTGGCCGATGACTTCAACACGCCCCGCGCTCTGGCCGAGGTCTTCGAGTTGGTTGGTCAGGTGAACCGGGGCGAGGTGCCCGGCGGCGATGCGGTTCCGGTCCTGACGGAGATGCTCGGGCTCGTCGGTCTCAGCACCCTTACCCAGCCGGATGAGGGGGCTGAGACCGACGAGGCCGCTCTCAATTTGATGACTGAAAGGGAGCAGGCACGAGCTGAAAAGGATTTCCAGCGAGCAGACGAGATTCGCGATCGGCTCGCCGAGATGGGCTGGACGGTTCGTGATTCCGCCGACGGGCCGCGGCTGGTGCCGCAGAGCTGATGGCGAACCAGGTCATCTACGGGCGGCAGCCGGTCGCCGAGGCTGAAGGGGGGAGGCGGCAGGTGCACCGGGTTTGGCGGGGGCCGGAGACGAACGCGTACGAGCTGGAGCGGCTGTGCGGGTCTCCCGACCACCAGGGGGTGGTCGCCGAAGTCGATCCCTACCCCTACGGCGACGCGCGGGGGATACTGCGACAGGAGGAAGCGCTGATCGTCGCCCTCGACCAGGTTCAGGATCCGCGCAACCTCGGAGCCGTCTGCCGCTCCGCAGAGTTCGCCGGGGCCAGCGGCGTGATCGTGCCCGAGCGGCGCGCGGCCGCCGTCACCGCGGCCACCTGCAAGGCCTCGGCCGGCGCCGTCGAGCATCTCGAAGTCGCCCACGTCCGTAATCTCGCCGACTGGCTCGCCGAGGCCAAGGCCGCCGGCTTCTGGATCTGGGGCGCCGACGCCGACGCCCCGGGAGCGCCTTGGAGCGTCGATCTCAAGGGACCGACGGTGCTCCTCTTCGGCGGTGAGGGCGAGGGCATCCGGCCGCGGGTGGCCGCCGCCTGCGATGGCCTGATCGCCCTTCCGCGGGCTGGAGAGATCGAGTCTCTGAACGTCTCCGCCGCAGCCGCGGCGGTCCTTTTCGAGGCCGTCCGCCAGCGCGGCCGCGCCTGAGTCCCAGCTTCTGGCAAATGCAACGGCGGTTGCATTTATGTCCCCCCGGGGTTGACATAGCTCTGAGGGCACATAAACTAGCGGCGCAACAAGGGTGAACCTCAGCTTGAGTGTGAGGGGCGCTCGTCAATATTGAGGCGCCCCGGGGGAGGTAAGCGGCGCCACGACCCTTCAATAAGGAGAAGGATCTGTGGCTCTATCTATGCCTACGCAGCAACGCCCCGCCTCCATGGGGGTGCGCTCCAGTGCCGCTCGCGCCCATCAGGCTAACTCTCAAGCTGAGCTTGACGATCACTATCTCGTGATTCTGGCCAAGGAAGGCAAAACCGACGCCTACGACGCGATAATCCGCCGCTACCGTGGATTCGTCCGGCTCAAGGCTTCGTCCTACTTCCTCCTCGGCGGCGAGTCCGACGACCTGATCCAGGAGGGGCTGCTGGGCCTCTATAAGGCGATCCGCGACTACCGCACCGACCGCGAGTCGAGCTTTCGCAACTTTGCCGAGCTCTGCATCACCCGGCAGATCATCACCGCGGTCAAGACCGCGACCCGCAACAAGCACACGCCGCTCAACCAGTACGTCTCCTTCAGCCAGACCCCCGCCGCCGCCGGGGACTCGGACACGACCCTGGACGAGATCCTGCCCGGCCCCAGCGTCCACGACCCGGTCAACCAGGTGATCGCCACCGAAGAGCTCGCCAGCCTGGTCGCCTGCCTCTCCGGCGTCTCCGGCGTCCTCTCCGATCTCGAGAGCCGCGTCCTCTCGCTCTACCTCGACGGCCACTCCTACGAGATGATCGCCGAGAAGCTGGAGTGCGACACCAAGACCGTCGACAACGCCCTGCAGCGGGTCAAGCGCAAGGTCGGTTCTCACCTCGCCTCCCGAAACGTCGCTGCCTAGCGCTACGGCAGGTCAGACAGGACGTAGTCCAATAGCTCGCGACCGTGGTCCGAGGCGACGGCAATGTCGTCGGCCTTGACTCGGACCCGGTGCAGCGACTGCATCCGCAGCACGTCGCCGTCGGTGCGGTGATTGGGGAAGACCCCGGCATAGGAGACCCCCAGCCGCTCGAGATCGTCGGCGACCAGCGCCGTCGCCGGCTGCTCCAGCGGCAGGTCGACGTAGATCGCGTCGAGGCCGGCGCGGTGGAAGAGGTGGTGGCGCTCGGCGCCGATCGCCTGCTCGAGGTCGGACCCGGGAACGGTGACCGTGATCAGCGCCAGGTTGTGGTCCTCGTCGACCTCGACGTGGAGCTCGCTCCGCCCCGCCAGCTCGGCGTCGGGGCCTGCCTTGGCCAGGGTGCCTCGGAGCTCGCACAGGGCCAGCGTCTGGCCGACGATCTCGTGGTGGCGCTCCGGCGCGTAGACGCGGCGCTCCTGGCCGTCGTTGAGCTTGGTGTAGAAGAGCGCCGCCGACTGCCGCCGTCGCGGCGCTCCGGCAGCGGCGTCATTGGCGACGGTGGCCGGGATCCAGCCCAGCAGGAAGCCGGTCTCGTGCGCTCCCAGCTCGATGTTGGCCCGCTGGCTGTAGGGGTGGGCGGCGGTCGCCTCGCTGAACATGCCGGCCAGCCCCTCCTCGCGTGCCCAGTCCATCAGGAAGCGCTTGGTGCGGGTGAAGAGGTGCTGGCCGCGCGCGGCCTCCAGGGTCACCGCCTGGCCGGAGTGGGCGACCGCGTCGCCGGCTGCCGCCAGGCTCATCCCCATGTGGCAGAGCAGGGCGCCGTCGGCCGACTCGGCGACACAGGAGACGTACCTGCCGTCGGCGAGGCGGGCGGATACCTCCGACCGGTCGTAAACCCACCGGACGTCGTAGGTGGTCCCGTAAGCTGCTTCTATCGCCTCGGTGAGGACGCCACCCTCGTCCGGCCCGAGAAACCTGAAGTTCACGTCCATCGCGTCATCCATAGCCACCGCGCCCGCCTAGCTCAACCTGGGAGAGCACCTGATTTGTAATCAGGAGGTTGCCGGTTCGAACCCGGCGGCGGGCTTCCACTCCGTGGCGCCGATCCCCCGCGGATGTCGGCCGAATCGGCGCGCGCCCAGTGGTCATCCCGTGAAGGTAGTCGTGATATCGAAACGGCGCAGGCCCATATCGCCGAGAAGACGATTCCGTCGACCCACAGCGACGGTCGGGAGAGGATGAACTTCAAGGCCTCCAGCCATCGCCGGCGCTCCGAGCGGGGCAGCGACGACTCGCCCCCACGGGCCACTCGCGAGAGGCGGCACCAGCGAGCTCGGACCCAAATCAGCTCCCGCGGCGAAGACGGAAAGCAGACTCCCATGGTGGCCGTCGCCAGCACGGCTTTCTGATCGTCGCCGAAGCGCAGCCGCACGAAGGTGTCGTCTGCCCCCAGGGGCGGAAAAGAGCCCCACAGCCTCCGCCCGGGGCCATTGACCGCGTAACACCCGACGCCGAGAACCTGGTTCCTCACGTAGGGGAGGGAGGACCAGACTCGGACGAAGGAGCGCACGGCCGGGTGCTGGCTCGCCGTGCGCTCGACGACGAGCCGGGGCTGAACCAACCGCGGCTCCGAGGTCGAAAGTGCCTCCGCGATGTCGCTGATCGCCTTCGGGCCGAGGACGATGTCCGCGTCGAGGAAGACCAGGATCCCGGGGGAGGCAGCTGCGTCGGCCGCATTGAGAGCCGCCCACTTCGCGGCTGCCGCAAGCTCCAGCACCCGCGGTCGCCAATTTGGCGGCATCGACCTGAGGCTGTCGTTCGCGACCGCGACGGTCCCGTCGTCGCAGCCGTTGGCGGCGATGACGATCTCGACTGGACCACGGTAGTCCTGCGCTGCCAGGGCAGCCAGGCAACGGGGTAGCGCGTTCTGCTCATTATGCGCAGGGATGATCACGGTAATCCACATTCACCCCACCAACGGTTCGACGCACCCCCCATCTTTCAACTGCGGCGGGTGTGGGTCTACGCGTCGGAGCCGCCGCCGCCGAGCAGCCGCGCCTTCTCGGCCGCGAACTCCTCCTCGGTGAGGATGCCCTTGTCGCGCAGCGAAGCCAGTCGCTCCAGCCGCCCCAGCCTCGCGTCCTCGTCGTTCACCGGCGCCACGGCGGTCGGAGCCTCGCTGGTCGGCGTTTCATCGCCACCACCGCGCTTCACCTCCGGCAGGCGCAGCTTCGAGGCCTGCTCGCCGACGCGCTCACCGATGTTGGCGTCCCTCACCGCATCGACGACCCGGTCGCGGGTGCGGCCGAAGACCTCGCCGTAGTCGGCGTCGGGGTACTCCTCCTCGGTCTGCTTGCGCAGCTCGTTGATCCCGAAGGCGGCCATGCCGGCCACGACCAGGGTGGTGAGGAAGGAGCGCAGGCCCTGAGTCGGGCCGGAGAGGAAGTAGAGGCAGACGACGATCACCAGGCCGGTGTAGACGTAGGCGACGTGGTGCCGCAGAACCGGTGCGAAGACGCGGCGGGCGGCCCGGGCCGAGCCGGTCGGAGAGGCGAGCCAGCCGGCGATCGCGAAGAGGATGCCGACCACGATCACCGTGGTCGCGATGCTGGTCATCAGCGAGGTCGCGATCGACCAGGTGGCTTCTCCCGCCGGCTTGACGCTGTCGGCGACGACCAGTTGGTCGATCACGATTCCACCGGCGATCTCGCGGAAGATGATCACCGCGAAACCGGCCGCGACCAGGCCGATGCCGCTGTAGAGCACCGTCACCCAGCGGCCTTCCCGGGTCAGGTAGATCGCGCCGGCGAAGGTGAGAAGGGTGAGGATCGAGAGCACCAGCGCCAAGCCCTTGATCGCGATCGCGATGTTCTGCGCCGTCTTCAGCTGATCGGAGTGGAGGATCTCGATCTGGCCGGCATCGGCGGGCAGCTTGTCGGCCAGATCCTGGCCGATTCCGACCTGGTCGGCGAGGTTGGTGATCAGGCTGCCGACGTTGAGGCTGACATTGCCTTCGCTGGTCGAGACCGCGTCGCCCTTGTCTTCCAGCACCGAGACCAGCTGTTCGTGGGCGGAGCGGTTGGCGTCTTCCCAGAGCGACTGCGCGGTCGAGGTTTCCAGCACCTTTTCGGCGCCATCGCCCGCGACCTGACGCAGCCCGCCGGCGGCGGGCCCGGCGAGCTCCTTGATGTCCTTCGGGAAGCGCTCTTCCAGTTCAGCCTCGACATCGACGTTTTCGTAGAGCTGGTCGACGAGGTAGTTGCTGAGGGCGGTGCGGATCGTCTTATTCTGGATCAGCCGTCCGCTGGTCGAGACCCAGTCGTCGGTGTTCAGCGCCTGGCGCTCGGTCCAGATCGCGAAGACGCTGAGGAAGGCGAGGACAGAGCCGAGGATGACGAGCCCTTTGATGGTGCGTCTGCGTGCGCGGCTCATCGAGCGGGGATGGTATACGTGAGGCATGAAGCTGGAGGGCATCCACCACATCACCGCGATCACCGAGGACGCTCAGCGCAACGTCGACTTCTACGCGGGAGTGCTGGGCCTGCGGCTGGTGAAGAAGACGGTGAACCAGGACAACCCGACCGTCTACCACCTCTTCTTCGCCGACGAGGCCGGCGACGCGGGCTCCGACCTCACCTTCTTCGAGTACCCCGGCGTGGCCCCGGGCCGGGCCGGGGCGGGGATGGTCCACCGCGTCGTCTGGCGCGTCGCCGCCGAGGCCGCGCTGGCCTTCTGGGAGGAGCGTCTCGGTGCCAGGGGGATCGATTCCGAGCGCGACGGGGCCGGCCTCGTCTTCTCCGACCCGGAGGGTCTCGACCACGAGCTGCTCGTCGTCGACGTCCCCGATGCGCCTTTGACCGCCGAGCACCCCGAGGTTCCGGCCGAGCTCGCCCTGCAGGGCTTCCACGCGGTCCGCGCCTACAGCGGGGCTCCCGACGCCAGCACCGCCCTGCTGGAAGCGCTCGAGTTCGAGCGTGACGGCGACGCCTGGGAAGCCCGCGGCGAGAAGCGCGGCGGCCGCTACCTCTTCGACGAGCCGCCGGCCGAGCCCGGCCTGCAGGGCGCCGGCAGCGTCCACCACGTCGCCTGGGCCTCGACCCTCGAGGAGCACATGGAGTGGCGGGCCAAGGCGATCTCGGCGGGGGCGCGGCCGACTCCGGAGATCGACCGCTTCTACTTCAAGTCGATCTACTTCCGCGAGCCCAGCGGCGTCCTCTTCGAGATCGCCACGCTGGGCCCCGGCTTCACCGTCGACGAGCCGCTCGAGCACCTCGGCGAGAAGCTCTCGCTGCCGCCCGACTACGAGCACATGCGGGCGCAGGTCGAGCCGAACCTGAGACCGGTGAGGAACCCCCGCGCCGACCCGGAGGAGTGAACGGGGACTTCATCTGGCGCGACGCCGGCCGCACGGTCGTCTTCCGCCGCAACGGGGTCGCGCAGGCGACCCAGCTCCTGCGCGAGCACGAATTTGAGCCCTTCGACCTGTTGACGACCCCCCGCGGTCTCGCCGCGGCCCCGGAGCTGGGCGCCGCGGCCGCGGGCGTGCACATCGTCCCCGCCGGCTCGGTCCCCGAGCTCGCCGCGACCCTGATCGAGACCGCGGCTTCGACCTCGCTGGTCGCCTTCGGCGGCGGTCGCACGATCGACGTCGCCAAGGCCGTCGCTTCGGCCACGGGCGCCCGCGTCGCCGCGATCCCGACGACGATGTCGGGGGCGGAGATGACCAGGATCCACCGGCTTCCGGTCGGCTCGGAATCGGGCGTCGCCTCGATGGTCCGCCCGGCCCTGGTCGTCGCCGACCCGGCGGCGATGACGAGCCAGCCCGAGGCGGAGCTGCGAGCGAGCGCGATGAACGCCCTCGCCCACGGCGCCGACTCGCTCTACACGCCCTTCGCCAACCCGGTCTCGGAGATGACGGCGCTGCGCGGCGCCGAGCTGATCTCGACCTCGCTCGACCAACGCCGGGAGGAGCGCAGCCCGGCGCCGCTGGCGCTCGGCTCGCTGCTCTGCGGCTACGCGATCGATTCCGCCATGTTCGGCCTCCACCACGTGATCTGCCAGACCCTGGTCCGCGTCTGCGGCACTCCCCACGCCGAGACCAACGCGGCCATCCTGCCGCGGGCGCTGGCCCTGCTGCTCGCGCGGGTGCCCGATCGCCTCGTCGACTTCGTCGCCGCGATCGCCACCGACCCTGAAGACGTCGAAGCCCGGGTCCTGGAGCTGGGCGGCAATCCGCCCGGGCTCGGCGCGCTCGGCGGCGACCGCGACCGCCTCGGCTCCGCCCTCGACTCGATGATCGCCCGGCCCGAGCTCGCCTTCATGCCGGATCCGCCCGATCGGGCCGAGCTCGAGCAGCTGATCGAGAGCGCCTGGTAACCGCCGGGCCCGGGCCGTGTAGCGCTCTGCGTGAACGCTGAGCGGCTCCACCGCTACCACGCCTACGCGCGCAAGCACAGCGTCAACTGGCCCCTCTACCTGCTGGCGAGGGTCTTCATGACGCCGTTCTTCCTCGTCTACTTCCGCTACGCGCGGACCGGCCGCGAGTACGCCCGGGTCAGGGGCGGCCTGATCGTCGCCGCCAACCACCGCAGCTTCCTCGACCCCTTCGCGGTCGGCGGCTGCCTGCCCTGGCGACGGCCGATGAGCTACATGGCCAAGGTCGAGCTGTTCGAGCGCCGCTGGCAGGGCTGGATCCTCTCTCGGCTCGGCGCCTTCCCGATCCGCCGCGGCGAGTCCGACGAGGAGTCGATGGAGACCGCGCGCCGGATCGTCGAGCGCGGCGGCGCCGTCTGCATCTTTCCCGAGGGGACCCGGACCCGGCGCGGCACCCTCGGCAATCCCAAACGCGGCGTCGGCCGCCTCGCCCTGCAGACCGGCGCGCCGGTGATCCCGACGGCGGTGATCGGCACCGAAGACGTCCGTCGCGGCTGGCGCATCCGGCCGCGCAAGGTCAAGGTCCGGCTGGGCCGGGCGATGACCTTCCCCCGTGCCGAGGAGCCTTCGAAAGCGCTGGCGGAGACCGTCACCGGGCGGATCTGGCCCAACGTGCAGCTGCAGTGGGAAGACCTCGGGGGGCTGCCGCCGATGCGCCGTGCCGCCGTGATCGGCGCCGGCAGCTGGGGCACGGCGGTCGCGGTGCTGCTCGCCCGCGGCGGGCTCGAGGTCCAGCTCGGCGCCCGCAACGCCGAGCGCGCCGCCGAGATGATCGAGGCGGGGGAGAACTCCCGTTACCTGCCGGGGGTGCCGCTGCCGGAGGCGGTCGACGTCCGCCCGGCTTCGAAGATCGAGCTCGCCGGGCTCGATCTGATCTGCCTCGCGATCCCCTCAAAGTCGCTGCCGCAGGCGGTCGGGGCGATCGCCGATCGGGTCGGCGGCCGGTCCTCGTTGCTGCTGCTGACCAAGGGCCTGATCGCTCCGCAGGGGCAGCTGCCCGCCGAATACGTCGGCGAACGGGTGCGCGCCCGGGCGATCGCCTGTCTCGGCGGGCCGGCCCATGCCCGCGAGGCCGTCTCCGGCTCCGCCGCCCTGGTTCTCGGCTCCGCCGACCTCGACCTGCGGGCCCAGCTCGGCGAGGTCTTCGACCGCGCCGGCCTCGTCTGCGAGCGCTCCGGCGACGTCGCCGGGGTCGAGATGGCGGGCGCCGCCAAGAATGCCGCCGCTCTCGCCGCCGCCGCGGCCGAGCCGCACGGCCTCAACGCCGCCGGCATCGCCGTCGCCGAGATCTGGCAGGAGTGCATCGAGTACGCGATCGGGCGCGGGGCGGAGCTGGAGACCTTCGCCGGCCTCGCCGGCGTCGGCGACCTGACGGCGACGATGATGGCCCCGACCGGACGCAACCGCCGCGCCGGCGAGCTGCTCGGGACCGGCACCCCGGCGGCAGAGATCCCGGGGCTGATCGGCCAGGCCTCCGAGGGCCTCGACACGACGCCGCTGCTGGCCGAGGCCGTGGCCGCTTCCGGCGGGCCGGCCGAGGCGCTGAACGGCCTCGCCGCGCTGATCCGCGGCGAGATCGGGGCCGAGGACTGGGTCGCCGGGCTGCGCCGGGTCGAGCGATCCCGGCGCGCCGCCTGAAGTGGTGGGAGGGTGATCTAGGCTTGGCTTGTGAGTGCCACCGAGAACGTCGAGCCCGGGGACCTCGGGCCGGCGGCGAAGGCGGAGCTGGACCGCGCCTTCGAGAGCTTCTACCGGGATCATCTGCGCGATGTCTACTCCTACGCCTACTACAAGGTGGGCAACCACCACGATGCCGAGGATCTGACGGAGCAGGCCTTCCTGCAGGCCTACCGGCACTTCGACCGGGCCCGGCGCGAGTCCGACGGGCGGCCGCTGCGGCCGTGGGTGATTCGGATCGCCCACAACCTGGCCTCCAACTACTACCGCGACCGCTCGCGCCGGCCGCAGACGCCGCTCGACGCCACCGAGCCGCTGGCCGCCCGCCACGACACGGTGGCGATCGCCGAGGGGAGGGAGGAGCTGCGCGAGGTGATGGCCAACCTCGAGCATCTCTCCGACGACCGCCGCGAGGCCCTGATCATGCGCTTCGCCCTCGGCATGGACAACCGCGAGATCGCCCGCGCCCTGGGTCGGACCGACGGAGCGACCAAGGTGCTGATCCATCGCGCCATCAAGCAGCTGCAGGAGGAGATGAGCGATGACTGACTCCAGCGAGACCCTGAGCGGCAGCACCTGGGACGTCGAGCAGCTGCTGACCGATGCCCTGCGCCCGATCGAGCCTCCGCAGCGCCTCTTCGGCCGGGTCGAGGACACGCTGACGGCGGTCACGCAGGCCGCCGCCGAGGAGCTTTCCGACTGGGCCGAGGAGCTCTCCGAGAGTGAGTTGCGAGCCCTGCGCGACCCGCGCAACTGGGTCCGGCCCGTGGTCGCCGTCGGTGCCGGGGGGATCGCGACCGGGGCCTTGGTCGTGCTGGAGCTGCGCCGCCGCGGCCGCGGCAAGGGCGGGAGCGGCCTAAGAGCGCTTGGCGGTTTTCGCTCGCGGCTTTAGCGGCCGCGAGCGATCGCGTCGCCTCTTCGCGGTCTCATCGCCGGTCCCGGAGCCGCGGGTTGCCGCGAAGGCGGCGAGGCCGAGCAGGCCCAGGACCAGGTGCGGCCAGCCGCGGCTGGAGAAATCGACGATCGCCAACACGGTGAAGATCGCGCCGAGGCAGAGCGCGTAGAGCCCGGGAGCCCGCCCGGCCGCCAGCAACCCGACGACGCCCCCGGCGACGTAGAGGTAGTTGAGCCAGGAGAGGTCGAAAAAGAAGGCGACGATGCCCGCGGTGAAGAGGACGACGCCGGCCAGGGTCGCGAAGAGCCGGGCTGGGCTGGGCGGCGCCATCGGCGGCGATTGTAGGCTGCCCATCCCGATGGCCGAGACCTGTTACCGCCACCCCGACCGCGAGACCCGCGTCTCCTGCTCCTCCTGCGGGCGCCCGATCTGCCCCGAGTGCATGACCCCGACGCCGGTCGGGATGCGCTGCCCGGAGTGCATACGGCAGCGGACCAGGGTGGTGCGCAATCCGACCGGCACCCCCGGGCAGCTGAATGCTTTCCCGGCAACGGTCGCCTTGATCGCGATCAACGTGGCCGCCTACCTGATCGAGATCGGCTCGGGGTCGGGGGGGCTAGGCGGGGTCAACGGCAAGATCGTCATCGATTTCGGGCTGTTTGGTCCTCTGGTCTCCGAAGGGGAGTGGTACAGGCTCGTGACCAGTGGCTTTCTTCACGCCAATCTCCTCCACATCGGCTTCAACATGCTGCTCCTCTTCCTGCTGGGACGGCTACTGGAGCCGGCGCTGGGCACGCCGCGGTTCGTTCTCCTCTATTTCGCCTCACTGCTGGCGGGGTCACTCGGGGCCCTGATCCTGGACCCCAACGCACTCACGTACGGGGCTTCGGGGGCGGTCTATGGTCTCGCGGGCGCCACTTTCATAATTGCCCGGGGTCGCGGCATGGACGCGATCGCAGGTCAGATCGGATTCCTAATCGTTTTCAACTTGATCTTCAGCCTCGCTGTCCCGCACATCAGCCTTGGCGCCCACCTCGGCGGCTTGGCCGGGGGCGCGCTCTGTGCGTTGGTGATCGTCGCCGGGGAGCGGGGGATGGTCGGTCGCCGGCATCGCCAGGCGGAGCTGCTCGCGATGGCCGCGATCGCGGCGATCGCGGTCGCCGCCGCCATCGCCGTCGCCTGACTCAGGCGTCCTGTGCGTATCGCGGTCCCGGCGCCTTGAGTTCGAGAAAGGGCGTGTTGCCGGGCGGGTCGATCAGCTCCGGATGCAGCAGGTGGCCGAACAGCTCGACGCCGTCGACCAGGCGCGGCCCCGGCTCGACGAAGGTCGTGTTGGCATCGACGGCGAAGACCCTGCCGGCGCCGAGCGAGTCGATCCGCTCCCAGTGCACCATCGCCTGGGCGTGGGCCTGGACGACCGAGCCCTCGGGCATCACGATCACGACCTCGGCATTGAGGCTTTCCAGCTCACCCCAGCCGACCTCGGGCGGGCTCAGCCCGGGGTCGCCGGCGACGTCGACGCCGCCGGCGATCGAGATCATCTCCGGGATCCAGAAGCCGGCGACCCGCGGCGGGTCCAGGCACTCCAGCGCGATCACCCGCGGGCTGGGGGCTCCGGAGAGCGCCGCCCGCACCGTCGCCAGCCGCCCCTCGAGTTCGCCTCTGAGCTCGTGGGCATGGCTTTCCATGCCGGTTGCCTCGCCCAGGCGGACCACCTCTTCGAGCATCTCGCTGAGCGTTGCGACCCGCATTATTCGCCCAATATCGCATTTATCGAAAAAGCTGCGGGGACGGCCAGCTATATTCCAGTCGCCGCATGGCCGACGAAGTCCCAGCCCGAAGTACCAGGCCAAATAGCTGATGAGCGTTCTCCTGCTCGTCCTCCTGCTGCTGTTGATCGCCATCAACGGCTTTTTCGTGGCCGCCGAGTTCGCGCTGGTCCGCAGCCGCCGCGGCAAAGTCGAGCAGCTCGCCGAGGAAGGCGAATCCGGGGCCGAGGCGGTGGTAGAGCAGCTGGACAAGATCGAAGAATCGCTCTCGGCCTGCCAGATCGGGGTGACGATCGCCTCGATCGGGATCGGCTTCCTGGGCGAGCCGTCGCTCTCGAAGCTGATCGAGCCGATCTTCGGCGGCCTTTCGCATGGCGCCGCCGCGGCGCTCTCCCTCGCGATCGCCTTCATCTTCGTCACCGCGGTTCACATCAGCATCGGCGAGCAGGTGCCGAAGATGCTGGCGATCGCCAACGCGGAGAGGACGGCGCGCCGGGTCTCGCGACCGCTGAACTGGTTTCGCGTCGCCACCGCACCGGTGACGAAGGGACTGAGCTGGTTCTCCAACCGGGTCGTCCGCATCTTCGGCGTCAATCCCGGCGACCTGGAGGAGCGGCACACCGCCGAGGATCTGAAGCAGATAATCGACAGCTCCAGCATGGGGGGGACCCTCGATCCCGGCGAGGCGGGGATGCTCGGCGGCGTCTTCCACCTGCACGAGCAGGAGGCGCGCGAGGTGATGACGCCGATCCCGGCCGTGATCACCGTCGACGCCTCGGAGACGGTCGAGGCGGCCCTGCGTCGCTGCGTCACCTCCGGCCACACCCGCCTGGTCGTGATCGAAGACGACAACGCCGACCGGGTCAAGGGGATCATCCACAACAACAGCCTCGCCCGGCTCTACATGAGCGACGGCCCCGAGTCCGGGATCGAGACGGCCATCCGCGATGCCCTGATCGTCCCCGAGACCCGCCCGCTCGACGACCTCCTGCACGACCTCCAGGTCCAGCGCACCTCGCTCTCGGTCGTCGTCGACGAGTACGGGCGCACGGTCGGGATCGTCACCGTCGAGGACATCCTCGAGGAGGTGGTGGGGGAGATCGAGGACGAGACCGATCCCCGCGCCGCCGCCCTGCGCCGGCTCACCAACGGCGACTGGTTCGTGCGCGGCCACGTCTCGCTGGGCGACCTCGCCGATGCCGGGATCGAGCTGCCGGTCGACAGCGACGCCTACAACTCCGTCGGCGGCTACGTCTTCGGCGAGCTCGGGCGACTGCCCAGGCGCGGCGACTCGATCAAGTCCAACGGCTACACGATCAGGGTCGAGGCGGTTCGCGAGAACCGCATCGAGGCGGTTCGGATCAGCGGTTCCGTCCGTCCCCCCGCCTAATTTCTCCAGGCAACCCGCGCCCCCGACGTTGGAGGTACCCGCATGTGGGTTGTCCGCTTGACCGACAAGCAGCTCGAGGTTCTGAGAGCGCTGCTGCGCTCCGAGGAACACCTCGGCCCCGCGCTAAGGGGCTCGATCGAGGCTCTCGACCTGGCCCGCTGGGACGAGCTCCCCGAAGCCGAGCTCCCCTGGGAGGAGATCGAGATCATCGCCCGCCGCCAGAACATCTCCGAGGCCGACGTGATTTGGGATCTCTCAGGAAAGAAGACCGCCCAGGCCGACTGATCGATCCGAAGACTTGAGGCGAGTCGGGTGGGACTCGCCTGCGCGAACAGCGGGAGGCTTGGCGAGTCCCACCCGACTCGCCACGAAACCCCCTATTCGTACGACTCCTAGCTAGTCGTAGCTGTAGAAGCCCGCGCCGCTCTTGCGGCCGAGTTTGCCCTGGCCGACCATCTCGACGATCAGGCCCGGAGGCTTGCTGGCGATCTCGCTGTTTTCGGCATAGAGGGCGTCGCCGATCGCCTCGGAGACGTCGAGACCGACGAAGTCCAGGAGGGCCAGCGGGCCCATCGGGTGGCCGGCGCCGAGCTTCATGCAGGTGTCGACCTCGCCGGCCTCCATGCCGGTCCGCTCGATCATCCGCACCGCTTCGAAGAGGTACGGGAAGAGCAGGCGGTTGACGACGAAGCCGGCCTGGTCGGGAACCTCGACCGCGGTCTTGCCGAGGGCCGCGCACCAGGCGAGCGCCTTCTCGCGCGAGCCGGCGGCGCCGTCGGGAAAGCAGACCTCGACCAGCTTCATCCGCGGCACCGGGTTGAAGACGTGGAGGGAGTAGAGCTTGTCGGTCCCGGCGGCCGCGGCGATCGCGGCGATGCTGAGCGAGGAGGTGGTGGTGGCCAGGTCGGCGTCCGGACAGGCGGCGGCGATGGTCGCCAGCAGCTCGCCCTTGGGCTCGACCTCCTCGACGATCGCCTCGACGATCACGTCGCACTCGGCCAGATCCTTGGGGTCGGTCGTGACCCGCAGCCGCGAGGGCGCGGCGCCCTCGATCTTGGCGCAGGCGGCCGCGACTTTCTCCTCGGCCCGCCAGGCCGAGGCCTCGCTGCGTGCCAGCAGGATCGTGTCTGCGGTCATCGTCGAGACAGCGGCGAGACCGGTGGCGATTGCCCCGCTCCCCGCGATCCCCGGACTCTCGTACCCCTGGTTAGCGCTCATGCCGGGTTCCTATCAATCTTGCTCTTAATCATGCCGCCAGACCCTTGGCTGACTGACCAGTCAGTCGGCTAACCTTTCCCTACCGGGCGCGCTTCGCGCCTTCCAGACTGCTGAGACGAAGGAGACCTGATGGCTGAGAACGGGAGCGGAAAGTTCGGTGGGCGCGAGGTCGTAATCGTCGAGGCGGCACGGACCCCGATCGGGCGCGGGCATCCGGAGAAGGGCTACTACAAGGACAAGCACGCCTCGAATCTCCTCGCCAAGGTCTACGGCGAGCTCTTCGAGCGCTCCGGGGTCGACCCGGCGGAGACGGGCGACGTGATCGCCGGCTGCGCCCAGCAGTTCGGCGAGCAGGGAGTCAACATCGGCCGCAACGCCTGGCTCGAGGCCGGGCTGCCGATGGAGACGCCGGCGACCACGATCGACCGCCAGTGCGGCTCCGCCCAGCAGGCGGTCAACTTCGGCGCGGCGCAGATCGCCAGCGGCGTCCATGACGTCGTCGTCGGCGGTGGCGTCGAGCACATGGGCCACATCTCCTTCGCCGACGGCTACGAGGTGATGAAAGAGCACGGCTCGCCGTTCTCGCCGGAGCTGATGGACCGCTACAACCTGATTCCGCAGGGCCTCTCGGCGGAGATGATCGCCGACCAGTGGGAGATTCCCCGCTCCGATCTCGACGAGTTCGGGCTGCGCTCCCAGCGGCTCGCGGCGAAGGCGACCGAGGAGGGCCGCTTCGAGCGCGAGACGATCCCGTTCGCGGTCAACGGCGACACCTATGTGACCGACCAGGGGCTGCGCGAGACGACGCTCGAGGGCCTGGCCAACTTGAAGCCGGCCTTCAAGGAGGACGGCAAGGTCACCGCGGGCAACTCCTCGCAGGTCTCCGACGGCGCCGCCGGCGTGCTGCTGATGGCGCGTGAGAAGGCTGACGCGCTGGGCTTGAAGCCGCGGGCGCGAATCTACGACCAGACCACGGTCGGCGTTGACCCGGTGATCATGCTGACCGGCCCGATCCCGGCGACGCGGAAGCTGCTCGAGCGCAACGGGATGGCGATGGACGACATCGACCTGGTCGAGATCAACGAGGCCTTCGCCTCGGTCGTGCTCGCCTGGCAGCGCGAGCTCGACCCCGACATGGACCGGGTCAACGTCAACGGCGGCGCGATCGCCCTCGGCCACCCGCTGGGCTCGACCGGGGCACGTTTGATCACGACGCTCCTGCACGAGATGGAGCGGACCGACAAGGAGATGGGCCTGGTGACGATGTGCTGCGGCGGCGGGCTCGGCACGGGGACGCTGATCCAGAGGGTCTGAGCATTCGCTGGCGAAACTCGTAGGCTTGTTCCCACCAGTCCAAACACTTAGAGGGAGACCAGCTTGAGCAAGCGACTAATCATGATGCTCGCCGGTGTCATGGCGATGGCCGTCGTCGCGGCCGGTTGCGGCAGCAGCAGCAGCGACAGCACCAGTGCCAGCAGTGGCGACACCGCCGCCAGCACCGGTGACACCACGGTGACCACCTCTGCGCTGAGCAAGGCGGAGCTGATCAAACAGGGTGACGCGATCTGCACCAAGGGCAACAAATCGATCGAAACCGAAGCGAACGAATTCGCCGAAGAAAACAACGTCAACACCAAAAAGCCGACGCAGGCGCAGAAAGAAGAAGTGATCACCGAGGTGGTCGCTCCCGGCGTGCGCAAGCAGGGCGAAGAAATCGCCGAACTGGGAGCGCCCAGCGGCGACGAGCCGGAAGTCGAAGCGATCGTCGCGGCGGTCGAAGGTGGTGCCGACGAACTCGAAGAAGACCCGAAGCTGCTGATCGAAGGCAAGAACCCTCTCGCCAAGGGCTCGAAACTGGCCGCCAGCTACGGCTTCAAAGTCTGCGGAGAAGAATGATCAAGAGGTCGCCTGGCCAGGTGGCCAGGCGACCTCTATATGCTCGCTCGCGATGGACCTGACCCTGTCGCCATCGGAGGAGCAGTTCCGCGACGAGGTTCGCGCCTGGATCGAAGCGAACAATCCGGGGCCCGAGCCCGAAGGCAGCCTCGACGAGGTGATGGCCTTTCGGCGCGAGTGGCAGCTGCAGCTGCACGCCGCCGGCTGGGCCGGGATCTCCTGGCCCGAGCAGTACGGCGGCCGCGGCGCGACGATGATCGAGCAGGCGATCTTCGTCGGCGAGGCGGCGCGCCAGGAAGCGCCGAGCCCGGCCAATGTGCTCGGCCTGGCGATGGGTGGGCCGGTGGTGATCGCCCACGGCACCGATGCCCAGAAGCAGCGCTACCTGGAGCCGATCCTGACCGGCGACGAGATCTGGTGCCAGGGCTTCTCCGAGCCCGAGTCCGGCTCTGACCTGGCCTCGCTGAAGACCCGCGCGGTCAAGGACGGCGACGAATGGGTGGTCAGCGGCCAGAAGGTCTGGACGACCTTCGCCCAGTACGCGAAGTGGTGCATGCTGGTCGCCCGCACCGACCCCGACGCGCCCAAGCACCAGGGCCTCACCTACTTCCTGATGGACATGGAGCAGGAAGGCGTGGAAGCGAAGCCGCTGGTCCAGATCACCGGCGAGGGCGAGTTCAACGAGGTCTTCATGGACGAGGCGCGGATCCCCGAGGAGAACGTCGTCGGCGAGGTCGGCGCCGGCTGGGGCGTGGCGATCACGACGCTGATGAACGAGCGCGCCGGGCTCGCCTTCGGTGCGATCGCCCAGATCCAGAACAGCCTCGGCCGCCTGGCGAAGCTGGCCAAGGAGGTCCGCGTCGACGGCGGCTCCGCGGCTGACGACACCTACTACCGCCAGCGCATCGCCCAGCTCCACATCGAGGCCGAGACGATGCGCCTCAACGCCTACCGCGGCCTGACCAAGACGATGCAGTCGGGCATCCCCGGCCCGGAGGGCTCGCTCGGCAAGTGGCAGTGGGCCGACATCAACCAGGGGCTGACCGAGCTGGCGCTGGAGATCGAGGGCGCCTACGCGCCGCTCTCGCGCGGCTCCGCCCACGCGATCGACAACGGCGCCTGGCAGTACGGCTTCCTCCGCTCCCGCGCCAACTCGATCGAGGGCGGGACGACGGACATCCTCAAGAACATCATCGCCGAGCGCGTGCTCGGCCTGCCGAGGCTGCGCTAGGCCCGGGGCAACTGGAATATGTACTTCGACCTCACCGACGAGCAGCAGGCGATCAAGTCGACCGCCCACGACTTCCTCGCCTCGCGCTTCAAATCGGAGCGGCTGCGGGAGATCGCGGCCAGCGACGACGGCACCGACCCTGACGGCTGGAAGCAGATGGCGGAGCTCGGCTGGGCCGGGCTGGCGCTGCCGGAGGAGTGGGGCGGGCAGGGTCTCGGAATCGTTGACCTTGCCGTCCTCTTCGAGGAGATGGGCTACGCGCTCGCTCCCTCGCCGCTCTTCTCCAACACGATCGCCGGCCTGGCGCTGAGCCTCTGCGGCTCCGACGACCTGCGCGAGCGCTACCTGCGGCCACTCGCCGGCGGCGAGCTGCGCGGCACCCCGGCCCTCTGGGACGCGGGTGCCGCGGCGACGATCGGCGACTTCACGATGGCTGCCAGGGCCGATGGCGACGGGGTCGTGCTCGAGGGCGAGAAGACCCTGGTCATGGACGCCGCGGGCGCCGACTTCTTCCTCGTCGCCACCAGCGACGGCAAGCGGCACCTGGTCGAGAGCGGCGCCGACGGCGTCACCGTGACGCCGGAAACCGGGATCGACCCGACGCGGCGCTTCTCCTCGGTTCGCTTCGACGGCGTCAAGGTCGCCGCGGGCGCCACGCTGCCGGGGGCCGGAGCCGACTACTACCCCGTCTTCCAGCGCATCTGCGTCGCCCTTGCCGCCGAGTCGACGGGAATCGCCCAGCGGACGATGGAGATGGCGGTCGAGTACGCCAAAGACCGCCAGCAGTTCGGGCGTCCGATCGGCGCCTACCAGGCGGTCTCCCACCGCTGCGCGCAGATGCTGCTGGAGACCGAGAACGCCCGTTCCGCCGTCTACGGCGCCGCCTGGGCGGCCGACGCCGAGCCGCGGTCGCTGCCGCTGGCGGCCTCGATGGCCAAGGCCTACGCCGGGGACGCGGGCTGGCGGGTGCCGGACGCCTCGATCCAGGTCCACGGCGGCATCGGCTTCACCTGGGAGCACGACCTTCATTTCTTCCTCAAGCGCGGCCGCTCCAACGCGGCGATCTTCGGCGACTCCAAGTGGCACCGCGAACGGGTCGCCGACGCGGTCCTGGCGGGGGCCGACGCCCCAGCCGCGATCTGAGTCGAGCGCCGGTGAGTGCTCTCGACCGCATCTCCGTCGCCGCGATCGGCAACTCGGTCGCCGAGCTGGAGGCGGAGACGCTGCGGGCCGAGGCGGCCGGGGTCGAGTGCGTCTGGGCGCCGGAGCTGTTCCGCAGCGCCGCCACCCAAGCCGCGTATCTGGCCGCCAAGACGACCAAGATCGACGTCGCCACCGGCATCCTCTGGGCCTTCACCCGCAGTCCCTTCATCCACGCCGTGACCGCACTTGACATCGACGAGATGTCGGGAGGTCGCTTTCGGCTCGGCATGGGGGCGGGCGTCAAACGGCTCAACGAAACCTGGCACAACGCCGACTACGGCAAGCCGGCGCCGCACCTGCGCGAGGCGATCGAGGCGACGCGGCTGATCATGCGCCAGGCCAGCGCCGGCGAGCCGATCCGCTACCAGGGCGAGTACTACGACATCGACATCAAGGGCTGGGTCCGGCCGCACCCGGCGCCACGCCAGGCGGTGCCCATCTACACCGCCGCCGTGCAGGCCGGCATGGCGCGGATGGCGGGCGACGTCGCCGACGGCCTGATCGGCCACCCGATCCAGAGCTTGCGCTGGATCGACGAGGTCGTGGTGGATGCCTTCGAGACCGGCTTGAAGCGCTCCGGCCGGGAGCGCCAGGACTTCGACTACCTGCCGACCGTCTGCTGCGCGATCGACGACGACGAGGGGCGGGCGATCGAGATGGCCCGGCGCACGATCTCCTTCTACGCGACGGTGAAGACCTACATGCCGCTCTGGGAGCTGCACGGCTTCGCCGACAACGCCGTCGCCGCCGGCGACGCCTTCCGCCGTGGGGACCTCGCCGCCGTTCCCGCCGCGATCAGCGACGAGATGGTCGAGGCCTACTGCGCCGCCGGCCCGCTCGACAAGGTGCGGGCCCGGGTCGAGGCGACCGCCGAGCGCGCCGACGGCCTCTTCCTCACCCCGCCGACCTACTTCATCTCCGCCGAGGAGCTGAGCGAGTTCCAGAACCGGATCATCGACGCCTTCGGCCCGGGCGCCTGACCGCGGCTCCCGAATCCCGCCTGGAGGAAGTGCTCGACCGCGTGCGAGAGATCCCGGAGGGCTTCGTCTGCACCTACGGCGACGTCTCGCCGGGCGCGCCGCGCTACGCCGGAACAGTCCTCTTCGAAGTCGACGAGCCCGATCTGCCCTGGTGGCGGGTGGTCCGCGCCGACGGCTCGCTGGCCAAGGGTGACCGGCAGCGGGCGCTGCTCCGGGCCGAGGGCGTGCCGTTCGTCGGCGAGCGCGTCGAGATGGCGGTGGCGCGCCTGCCTTCCCAGCCCAGACGACTTGCAGGGGGCAGTGGCTAGTCGTCCTCGACGACGAGGTCGTTTTCCTGCTCTGCCCGCATCGCTTCGACCAGCTTTTTCCGTTTCTCGGCATGGCCGTCGAATGCCCCCGATTTGAGCGGATCGGCCTGGCTGACGGCAATGCCGATCTGTCCGTTCATCCAGTCGACGAACTCCTCGAATGTGGAGTTGACCTGCTCGCTGGCGACGAGGTTCACCTGCAGCCGGGTGGCGAAGTACTCGGTGAACTGGGCGTCGCCGGATTTGCGCAGGCTCCGCAGCCTTTCCCTCACCTCGCTCGCCCGCTTGAGGTCGCCGTCCCCCGGCTGCTGACCGAGGACGAAATCGATCATCTCTTCTGCCGCGGCCAGGAAGCGGATGTAGGCATCGCGGCGCAGGGTCGCCCGCGACTCGCGCAGGCGGTCCGCCCGTTCCCTCTTTGTCGCTCCCTCCTGCCAGCCATGGGTGAGGGCGGCGGTGCCGGTGCCGATGACCCCGGTCGCTACCACCCCGCCGAGCACCCCGATCAGGCCAATCCAAGCACTATCCACGACTCAATTGTGCCGTTCCGAGCGGATGGACTCAGACCCGTTCGCCCTCCCCGAACCCCCGCGCGACCGCGGTCGGTCGTCGCGCCAAGCAGGGGACGTCCTAAGGGCAGATCACGATCAGGTGGAAGTCGGCGTCGGCGTTGGCGCCTTTTTCGTCGCGGGTGTGGACTTCGATCGCGTTCGAGTTGGCAGGAGAGATGTTGGTCTGCGCGGTGCCCGCGCCCGGGACCGTCGTGCCGGCGTTGTTGCGGCTGGAGACGTTGGCGCAACCACTCACGTTCACCGGGAAGATCACGTTGACGGCGCCACCGCCCTCGACCGCGGAGATGCCCGCATCGCTGGCCCGGGCGAGCGTCGCATTGCCGGGACTCGCCGGGTTGTTGACCACCGCCCAGTAGGTGTGGCTCGCCCGGGTCGCGGCCTTCGCCGCCGGCACCGTGCCGAGCTTGTTGAGGTTGATCTGGAAGCCGGTCAGCGTCTTCTGCTTCAGCTTGCCGCCCCCGATCGTCTGCTTCTGGATCGCGCCGCCGTTGATCGACTGGGCCGCGTAGGCCGTGCCGGCCAGGGCGACGAAGAGGGCGATCAGCGCGACGATCATCGCCGGTGACGGGCGCCTGTTCTTGAGCTTGCTCATGGTCTGGACTTCCTTCCAGTAGCTGAAACTAGGTAACCCCACCAACTCTTACGCGCTGCGGTGAAGATCCCCTACCCGTTCGCCAGGGCTTCGCTCCCGTTGGTCGCCTCTATGCAGGCAGCGCGGCGACGAAGCGCTCGAAGGCACTCATGTCGGAGACGGCGGGGCCGTGGCCGGGGAGGATCAGGGAAGGGTTCAGATCGGCGAGCTTGCGAATCGAGCGGCGGTTCTCGGCCATGTCGTAGGTGAAGATCGGCGGCGGCTCCTTGATTCCCGGCAGCGCGGTGGCGTAGCTCATGTTGCGGATCACGTCGCCGCAGATCGCCACCCGGTCGCTCTCGCGGAAGAAGATCACCTCGCCGCGGGCATGGCCCGGAGCGTGGACGACGCGGAAGCCGGCGACCTCGTCGCCCTCGTCGAGGACGCGGTCCACTTTGTACGGCGGGCCCTGCCAGATCGCCCGGATCACGCGGTTGACCAGGTTGCCCGCGGAGGCCTCCTGCATCGGCCGCTTGCCTTCCATCGCCTCGACGTCGTCGGCATGGCAGGCGAGCGGCACTCCGCGCGCCTCGCAGACGTCCCTGGCGACGCCCTGATGGTCGGGGTGGGCGTGGGTCAGCGCGACCGCCGAGATCTCCCGCCCCTCGAGCTCGGCGAAGATCCGCCGCCGGTCCCAGCGCCGGCCGGCGTCGATCAGGACGTCCTCGGCCAGGTAGACGTTGATGCTGGGCGCCGGGAGCTCCTTCAGGCGCCAGACGCCGGGGGCCATGTACTTCAATGGCCGATGCCGAGCGTGCCGCGGGGGTCGCCGCTGTGCTCGGCCAGCTCTTCCAGCTTGGCGATCTTGCGCTCGCCTTCCAATCGGGCCGGGTGCTCGGCCGGCAGCGGCTCGATCAGGCGGCGGATGCGGTTGCGGACCTGGAGCGCGAAGTGGGGGGTGGAGGCGCCGGCGAGGGCGCGGATGTCCTCGGGCGTGACCGCGTGCGCCTGGCCGAGCAGCTGGGGGTTCTCGGACTCGCTCATCCGCCGCCGCCGATCTTGGTCAGCTCCGTCAGCTCGTCGACCTCTGCCTGCTGGTTCACGTCGATCGCCTCCTGGTCGCCGATCACCCACACGTGGTTGTAGAAGGCGCGGGTCGGGTTGGTCGTGTAGCCGGGCTTCACGTCGAGGAAGTATTCACGTAACGCCGCCGGGAGGGTGGTGGCGCTGTCGCTGAGCAGCAGCGGCCCCCAGGTCCCCGAGGCCGAGAGCGGCGCCGCGGCGGCCGCGTCGAGCGGCGAGTCGTCGCGGGCGAGGACGAAGCCGTGGCCGGGGTCGTTGACGTTCCAGCCGAAGCTGCCGTTCGCGTAGCGGGCGAAGGCGATCGCGTTGGCGACGGCGTCTTTGCCACTGACGCGGTGAACGCTGACGGAGATCTTCTCGATCGCGCCCAGTGCTTTCGAGGAGATCGCCGACGAGGGCCCGAGGACGTAGACCGGGACTTTCTTGTGGCGCTCGAGGACGGCGATAGTCGGTTCCGGCAGCAGGTCTCCTTCGGCGTAGAGGACCGGGTCGCCGGAGCGGGCCGCCCAGGCGGCGGCGGGCATCGCCAATTCGGGTTGGCCAGAGGGAGCGATGAGGAAATGGGCGGGGGCGGAGCCGAAGAGACCATCGCGAAGTTCGGCGATCGCCGCAGCCGTCGTCGCCGCGTCCCCGGCTTTGACGACGCGCGTCTTGCCGCCGTCAGGCGCCGCCAGTTCGCCGATCGTGAAGGCGGTGACGCCGCCGGTGCTCTTGTCGCCCTGGGGGTCGAGCGCGTCGAGCGCTTCGCTGGTCGGGTCGGGAAGGCCGTCGGGGTTGGCGATGAGGACGGGGGCGCGGACGGGGGCGGACATCAAGACCGAAGCGGCGATCGCACCGGCCCAGTCGTCTTCGGCGACCAGGGTCACCGCTGCCGGCCGCTGGGCCGGGGTGGTCGAGGGGAACACGGCCAGCGCCACCCCGGCGGCATTGGTGGCGGGATCGGAGCCGCCGACCCTGGTCGTGTTGCCGGTGGCGAAGGCGGGGTAGCCGAGCCCTTCGGAGGTCTGGGTTGCCGGTGCCTCGGCGGCAGGGCCTTCGGTGCTGGGTGCCGGCGCCGCGGTTGGGCCAGCTGAGCTCGAGTCGCTCTTGGAGCCGCCACTGCCGCCGATCACGGCGGCGACGATGAAGACGATCGCGACCGCGACCAGCCCGGCGATCCCCTTCAGTGCGCCCGGGACCGGCTGGCGCCGGCGCCGCTTCTTCGCCGGTGGGGTCGACTTGGGCTTCGCGGCAGGCGCGTCCTTGTCGACCATCGCCTCGGGCTTCGCGGCTGCGGTCGGGAGGGTGGTCGGAGCGGCCGCCCGCTCCGCCGCCGCTTTGGGCTCTGGCTCGGGAGTCGCGGCCGGCTCGCCGGCGGCCGGCACGTCGGCGTTGATCGGGCGGTCGGCGCTCACGATGGCGAACGCTACATGGGGCCGCTGCCCCGTCCACCGGGCCCTTGCTGGCGGGCGGTTCAGTTAAAGTTCCGGAGGACTGGCTGACTGACCAGTCAATCGGTCCCCGGCGAGGAAGGAACCAATGGATTTCGCACTCAACGACGAGCAGCTCGCGCACAAGGAGAAATGCCGGACTTTCGCCCGCGAGGTGATTCGCCCGGCGGCCGCCAAGCACGATCGCGAGGAGAGCATCCCCTGGGAGGTCATCAAAGAGGCCCGCAAGCAGGGCTTCGGTGGCCTCGAGAGCATCCAGCGCTCGGCTGAAGACCCCGAGGGGCAGATGCAGGTGATCTCCGCCGAAGAGTTCCACTGGGGCTGCGCCGGCACCGCGCTGGCGATCTCCGGCTCCGGCCTGGCCGCCGCGGGCATCGCCTCGTCCGGGACCCCCGAGCAGATCATGCGCTGGGTGCCGGAGTGCTTCGGCGACAGCGAGGAGATCAAGCTCGGCGCCTACGCCGTCACCGAGCCCCAGGCCGGCTCTGACGTCAAGAGCCTGAAGACGACCGCCAGGCGCGACGCCGACGAGTGGGTCCTCAACGGGACCAAGGTCTTCATCACCAATGGCGGCATCGCCGACGTCCACGTCGTCGTCGCCACCGTCGACCCGGCGCTCGGTACCCGCGGCCAGGCCTCCTTCGTGATCGGCAAGGACACCCCCGGCCTCTCCCAGGGGAAGAAGGAGACCAAGCTCGGGATCCGCGCCTCGCACACGGCCGAGATCGTGCTCGAGGACTGCCGGATCCCGATCGAGAACCTGCTCGGCGGCGAGGAGAAGCTGGAGAAGAAGCTGCAGCGCGGCCGCGAAGGCAAGAAATCGGCCGGCGCCGACGCGCTTGCCACCTTCGAGGTGACGCGGCCGCTGGTCGGCGCCTCGGCGCTCGGGATCGGGCAGGCCGCCTACGAGTGGACTCTCGAATACCTCGATGGCCAGTCCGAAGGGGGCACGCCGCTGCTGCAGACGCAGCGCGTCCAGCAGACGCTGGCCGACGTCGCCACCGAGCTCGAAGCGGCTCGCCTGCTCGTCCAGCGCGCCGCCTGGATGGGCCGCAACGGCCGCCCGATGACCGGCGGCCAGGGCTCGATGTCGAAGCTCAAGGCCGGCGACGTGACGATGTGGGCGACCACCACCCTGATGGACCTGGTCGGCCCCGACGCCTGGAACACCGACTACCCGCTGGAGAAGTTCTTCCGCGACGCCAAGATCTACCAGCTGTTCGAGGGCACGGCGGAGATCCAGCGCATGGTCATCTCCCGCATGCAGGCCCGCGAGTACGCCGAGCGCCTCGGCTTCGGCGGCGAAGTGGCGGCAAAGGCGATGGAGGCGAAGAAGGAGCCGGTCCCGGCGTAAGCTCGGGACCGTGCACGGACCGCACGGCCACTCGCACGCCCTGGACGCCCGCCGCGAGGACAGCTCGCGGCGGATGTGGGTCGCGCTGGCGATCAACGCGGCGCTGCTGGTCGCGGAGCTCGTTGGTGGGCTCCTCACCGGCTCGCTGGCGGTGCTCGCCGACGCCGGCCACCTGCTCTCCGACGTCGGCTCGATCGTCCTTGCCCTGATCGCCGCCCGCCTCGCCTCGCTCCCGGCGACGGGCCAGCGCACCTTCGGCTACCAGCGCTCGGAGGTGCTGGCGGCGCTGGTCAATGGCCTGCTCCTGGTCGCGGTCAGCATCGGCATCGCCTGGGCGGCGATCGGACGGCTCTCCGATCCGCCGGCGATCGACGGGGCCGGCGTCCTCGGCCTCGGCCTGCTCGGCCTCGCCGGCAATCTCGCCGCCACCGTCGTCCTCGCCCGCGGCCAGCGCGAGGACATCAACCTCGAGGGGGTGCTGCGCCACAGCTTCGCCGATGCGCTCGGCTCGCTCGGCGTCGTCCTCGCCGGCGGTTTCGTCCTGCTCGGTGGCTCCGACGTCGTCGATCCGATCGTCGGGTTGCTGATCGCGGTCCTCGTCCTCGCTTCTTCCTGGCGCCTGATCAAGGAGCCGTTCGACGTGCTGATGGAGGCGGCTCCGGCCGATCTCGACGTCGACGGCATGGGAGCGGCGATCTGCCGCGAGCAGGGAGTGCGCTCGGTCCATGACCTCCACGTCTGGACCGTCACTGCCGGCTTCGGCGCGCTTTCCGCCCATGTCGTCGTCGCTCAGGGCGGCGACCGCGACCTGATCTGCCGCCGGCTGGAGCTGACCCTGGCCGAGAAGTTCGGGATCGAGCACACGACCCTGCAGATGGAGGAGGAGGCCGACCAGGGCCTGCTGCAGGTCGAGAACGCCCCTGCCGGCGACTGAGGCGGGTCAAACGCAAGTCCGGTTGCAGGTGTGACGAAGGTCTCAGGGCGGATTTGGCGCTTGGCTAGCCTCGCAACGATGCTTAGGAACCGCCTCGTCGCCCTGGCGCTCTTGGCCGCCGTGGCGGCGCTCAGCACGCTGCTCTTCGCCGGCCCGGCGCCCGCCCAGGATCTCGAATCCAAGCTCGAAGCCAAGCAGTCGAAGCTGGACGAAGTCCGCGAGATGAAGGGCGTGCTGACCTCGACGATCTCTCATTACGGCGATCAGATCGACCGTCTGACCGGCGAGGTCGCCGACATCCGCGGACGCGAGGAAGCCGTCCGCACCCGCCTCGCCGCCAAGCAGGCTGAGCTGAGCAAGGCGGTCGCCGACCTCGACGTCGCCAAGGATCGCCTGGTCGAGCTGCGCTCGCGGCTCAAGCGCGCTCTTGGCGCCCTGCGCGACCGGCTCGTCGCCATGTACGAGACCGGCACCCCGGACGTGCTCAGCGTCATCGTGGGCGCCACCGGAGTCGACGACCTAGCCGCCCGCGCCGAATACCTCGACCGCCTGCACGGGATGGACGAGGCGGTGGTCGGGCGGGTGCGCGAACTGCGGGATCAGGTGCAGCGAGTCGTCGACCGCCTGCGCACGACCAAGGACCAGATCGAAGCCGCCCGCGACGCGATCGCGACGGAAGAGCAGGCGCTCGTCGAGGCCCGCGCCGCCCTGCAGAGCCATCAGCAGGAGCTGGTTGCCGCCCGCGGCAGACGGGTCGCGGCGCTGGCTCAGATCGGCGAACACGAGGAAGAGCTCGACGGCGACGTCGCCGCGATCCAGGGGAAGATCGCCGCTCAACTCTCCGCCACCGGCTCGGTGCCGCTCCCGGCGGGCCCGATCCAGGGCGGCAGCGGCGGCCTGATCTGGCCGGTGGACGGACCGGTCGTCTCGCCCTTCGGCGGCCGTGACATCGGCGCCGGCTACGAGTACCACCCGGGAATCGACATCGCGGTCCCGGAAGGAACCCCGATCCGCGCCGCCGCCGACGGCTCCGTGATCTTCACCCAGCCGGAGGCCAGCAGCGGCGGCTACGGCAACTACACGTGCATCGACCATGGCGGTGGGCTCTCCACCTGTTACGCCCACCAGAGCTCCTTCGCGGTCTCCGCAGGCCAGTCCGTCTCGCAGGGGGACATCATCGGCTACACCGGCTGCACCGGATACTGCCTCGGCCCCCACCTTCATTTCGAGGTTCGAATAAATGGCTCCGTCACCGACCCGATGGGTTACCTTTAGCAATAGGTAACCCCCCTTGATTCGCCAGGCCCACACCTATTTGGTAGGTGCGATGGGAGGGGCGACGTTGATCGCCATCGCCATCGCCGTCTTCGTCATGCTCGTTTCCGCGCAGGTCTTCCGCGACTGGCCGATTGCCGCGCTCGGCGGTGGCGGCGACGAGGCGGCGTCGGTGTCGAAGGGACACGAGGTGAGTGCCGAGGCCACCAGGGCGGCGGCCGCTCCCGCCACCGGTAGGACCGCTGCCAGGTCGGGATCGTCGAGGCAGGCGGAGCGGGTTCGGGCCGGGCCTGGAAACGGCACCGGCTCGGTTTCCGCCGGCGGCAACCTGGCCACGACCGAGGGCGGCGCCCCCAGCAGCGAAACCGGCGGCCCCGGCACGGGCCCCGGCGGTGACGGACAGGGCAGCCCCGCCCCCGCCGGCTCTCCCCAGGCTCCGGGCTCCTCGGCCCCGAGCAGCGGGGCCGGCACGGGCGCTGGCGGCGCCGGCTCGGGCTCGAGCTCCAGTGGCGGTGGCGCCGGTGCGGGCAGCGGCTCCGGGGCCGGCGCCGCCACGACCCCCACGGGGCAGGTCACCGAAACCGTCAACAAAACGGTCTCCGGGGTCGACGAAGGAGTGCTTGGTGGGACCCTCGGCGGCACCAGCGTCACCGGCACCGCCGAAGAAGTCGTCAACGGCGTTGCCGGCCCGGAATCGGCGGTCGGCAAAGTGGTCGACGAAACCGTCGGCGCGGTGGGCGGCCTGCTCGGCGGCAAACGGTAAGTACCGAACTGGCCCCGTACTGCGTGGTCCAGCGCCGCCAGTCACAATGCCGGTCCGATGGCGGAGCGAGAACAGGCGGGGTCGGCCGTGAGCGGCGATCCGATCGAGGGCTCGGCGGTGTACCCGGCCGGCAGTCGCGTCAACGAGCGCGGCCACCTCGAACTGGCCGGCTGCGACGTGGTCGAGCTGGCTGAAGAGTTCGGCACCCCCGCCTATGTCTACGCCGAGGACGACATCCGCGCCCGCGCCCGCGCTTACCGCGAGGCCTTCGAGCGCCGCACCGACAACTTCGAGATCCTCTTCGCCAGCAAGTCGCTGCCCTGCACCGCCGCCTATCGGCTCTTCGCCGCCGAGGGGCTCTCGGTCGACGTCGCCTCCGGCGGCGAGCTGCACATGGCGCTGCGCGCCGGCTTCGACCCCGACCGCATCCACATGCACGGCAACAACAAGACCGACGAGGAGATCCTCTTCGCCGCCCGCTCCGGCATCCGCCACCTGATTCTCGACTCCTTCGACGAGATCGAGCGCTGCGAGCGGCTGCTCGACTCCCCGCAGCGGGTGCTGATCCGGGTCACGCCCGGGATCAAGCCCTCGACCCACAGCTACGTCCAGACCGGCCAGCTCGACTCCAAGTTCGGGTTCGGGCTCGAGGACGGGCTGGCGGCGCGGGCGATCGAGCGGGTGCTGGCCTCCGACAAGCTCGACCTGGTCGGGCTGCACGCCCACATCGGCTCCCAGATCTTCGAGCTCGAGCCCTACGCGCTGGCGATCCGCGCGCTCGGCGAGCTGGCCGGGGATTGGTGCAAGGTGGTCAACGTCGGCGGCGGCCTCGGCGTCGCCTACACGGCGGAGGACGAGCCGCCCGCGATCGACTCCTACGTCGACGTCAAGGTCCGCGGCGTCCGCGAGGTTTTCGGCGAGGCGGTGCGGATCCTGGTCGAGCCGGGCCGCTCGCTGGTCGCCAACGCCGGCGTCACCGCCTACCGGGTCGGCACCGTCAAGGAGATCCCCGGCGTCCGCACCTACGTCGCCGTCGACGGCGGCATGTCGGACAACATGCGGCCGATGCTCTACGGCTCGCGCTACGAGGCGCTGATCGCCGATCGCGCCGCCGCCGTTCCCGACGCGCTGGTGACGGTCGCCGGCATGCACTGCGAGTCCGGCGACATCCTCGTGCGGGACGCCAACCTGGCCGAGCCGGCGGTCGGCGACGTCCTGGTGACGCCGGCGACCGGCGCCTACGGCTACGCGATGGCCAGCAACTACAACGGCGTGCCGCGACCGCCGGTGGTCTTCTGCCGCGACGGCGAGGCGCGGGTCGTGGTCCGGCGCGAGACCTACGAGGACCTGACCGCACGCGATGTCTGACGAGGGGTCCAAACCAGTCCGCATCGGCCTGTTGGGGCGCGGCACGGTGGGTGCCGCCTTCGCCGACCTGCTCGTCGAGCGCGCCGACGCGGTCAAGGCGGCGACCGGGCGGCGGCCGGAGATCTCCGGCGTCCTCACCCGCTCCGAGGGCGACTTCGGGGCGATCCTCGAGCGCTCCGACCTGATCGTCGAGCTGATGGGTGGGACCGATCCCGCCCGCGACTTCGTCCTCGACGCGATGCGCGCCGGCCGCCCGGTGGTGACCGCGAACAAGCAGCTGCTCGCCCAGCACGGGGACGAGCTCTTCGGCGTCGCCCGCGGAGCCGGGGTGCAGCTGCGCTTCGAGGCCGCCGTCGCCGCCGTGATCCCGATCGTGCGCACGATCCAGGAGAGCTTCGGCGTCACCAAGATCTCCAAGGTGTTCGGGATCGTCAACGGCACCACCAACTTCATCCTCAGCGAGATGGCGGCGACCGGCGCCGGGTACGACGAGGTGCTGGGCCGGGCGCAGGAGCTCGGCTACGCCGAGGCCGATCCCTCGGACGACGTCAGCGGCGCCGACGCGGCGGCGAAGATGGCGATCCTCGCCCGCCTCGCCTTCCACACCCAGGTCAACCTGGCCGAGGTCCCCTATGAGGGGATCGAGGCGATCCAGCCCGACGACCTCGCCTACGCCAAGGAGCTCGGTCTCTCGCTGAAGCTGCTCGGCGTCGCCGAACGCCGCGACGGCGGCATCAGCGTGCGCGTCTTTCCCTGCTTCCTCTACCCCGGCCACCCGCTGGCGCCGATCGAGGGCCCGTTCAACGCGGTCATGGTCGAGGCCCCGGCGATCACCGAGGTGACGATGTCGGGGCCGGGGGCGGGGGGGCTGCAGACCGCCTCGGCCGTCCTCGGCGACGTCGTCTCGATCCTCGCCGGCGACGCGCCCGTGCACCAGACCCGGGTCGAGCTGCCGATCGTCGCCGACGTCACCTCCTCCTTCTACCTCTACCTCGAGGTCGCCGACCGTCCCGGCGTGCTGGCCACGGTGGCGACCGTGCTCGGCGACAACGACGTCTCGGTCAAGAGCGTCGTCCAGCGCGGCGCCGGCGACGACGCCCGCCTGGTGATGGTCGTCCACGAGTGCCTGGAGTCGCGCTTCGCCGCCGCCGTCGCGGCGCTCGGCGAGCTTGACGATCTCAGGTCCCCTCCCAGGTCCATCCATGTGATCGAGAAGGAGTTCTAGTGGCGGCCGGGTTGATCGACCGCTACCGCGGCCGCCTCTCGCTTGAGCCCGGTGACCCGGTGGTGACCCTGAACGAGGGCTCGACGCCGCTGATCGAGGCGCCGCGGCTCTCCGAGCGGATCGGCGCCCGCGCCTACTTCAAGTTCGAGGGCGCCAACCCGACCGGCTCCTTCAAGGACCGGGGGATGACGGTGGCGGTCTCGCGGGCGAAGGGGCGGGGGGCGGAGGCGGTGATCTGCGCCTCGACCGGCAACACCGCCGCCAGCGCCGCCGCCTACGCGGCGCGGGCCGGCATGCGCGGCGCCGTGATCGTGCCCGAGGGCAAGATCGCGATCGGCAAGCTCGCCCAGGCCCTGATGCACGGGGCCCGCGTGGTCGCCCTGCAGGGGAACTTCGACGACGCTCTGCGAATCGTCCGCGAGCTCTCGCAGAAGCACCCGATCGAGCTCGTCAACTCGGTCAACCCGCACCGGATCGAAGGCCAGAAGACGGCCGCCTTCGAGGTGGTCGAGGATCTGGGGGAGATGCCGGGCGCGTTGGCGATCCCGGTCGGCAACGCCGGCAACGTCACCGCCTACTGGCGCGGGTTCCAGGAGCTGGCCCAGTGGGGAGAGGGCCCCGACAAGGTGGAGGTCACTGGTTCGAGCCCAGTTCTTCCCGTCCTCTACGGCTTCCAGGCCGAGGGCGCGGCGCCGCTGGTCACAGGCTCGCCGGTCGAGAACCCCGAGACCGTCGCCTCGGCGATCCGGATCGGCAATCCCGCGCGCTGGGAGGAGGCGATGACCGCCTTCACCACCTCGCGCGGCCGCGTCGCCGCCGTCTCCGACGAGCGGATCCTCAACGCCTATCACTGGCTCGCCGACACCGAAGGCGTCTTCTGCGAGCCTGCCTCGGCCTCCTCGGTGGCGGGCCTGCTCGCCCACGGCCTCCCGGTCGTCGAGGGCGCCGAGCCGCCGGAGTCGGTCGTCTGCGTCCTCACCGGCCACGGCCTCAAGGACCCCGACACCGCGCTCGGCAAGGCCCCGGCCGTGATCAACTGCGACAACGACCTCAGCGCCGTCGAGCGGGCCGTCTTCGATTGACCGTCCGGCACCGACTCGTCCGCGTTCCCGCCTCCTCGGCCAACCTCGGCCCCGGCTACGACGCGATGGCGGCGGCGGTCTCGCTGCACCTGGAGCTGGAGGTGGAGGAGACCGGGGAGTTCTCGCTCGATCCGGGCGGGCTCGACGTCTCGACCGGCCGCGACAACCTCGTCGTCCGCGCTTTCGAGAGCCTGCACTCCGCCGACGGGATCGCCTTCCGGCTGCGCAGCGAGATCCCGCTGGCGCGCGGGCTCGGCTCCAGCGCCGCGGCGATCGTCGCCGGCCTCTTCGCCGCCGACCACCTCTTCGAGCTGGCGCTGGGCAAGGAGGAGATGCTGGTCCGGGCGACCGCGCTGGAGGGGCATCCCGACAACGTCGCGGCGGCGATCTACGGGGGCTTCGTGGTCTGTGGGGCAGGCGAGGACGGGGCGCCGCTGGCCGCCCGCTTCGACCCGCCGGAGGGGCTGGAGGGGATCGTCGTGATCCCGCCCGAGGAGGTCTCGACCAAGCTGGCGCGGGAGGCGATCCCGACCGAGGTCCCGCTCGCCGACGCGGTCGCCAACGTCTCCGCCGCGGCGCTGCTGGTGCTGGGCCTGCGCAGCGCCGACCTCGACCTCGTCTCGCGCGGCCTTCACGACTCCCTCCACCAGTCGCGCCGCCGCGACCTCTACCCGCGCTCGATGGAGATCGTCGACGCGGCGACCGAGCTGGGCGCGCTGGGGGCGACGATCTCCGGCGCCGGACCGACCGTGCTCGTCTGGACCACCTGGCAGGACGCCGGCAACGTCGCCGCCGCGCTGGAGCAGCGTTGCGCCGGTTGGGCCGAGGTGCGCCGGCTGCCGTTCAGCCCACTGGGCGCCGACGTCCCCGAGCTCTGAGATGGAGTGGGTCGTCCAGATCGGGCTGGTCGAGCTGGCCCTGGGCGGGCTGCTGGGCTGGGCGATGGTGGTCAGGGCCGAGAAGTCGGAGTGGCTGACGCGGATCGGCGTCGTCGCCCCGCAGCGGATCCGTCAGGTCCACCTCGACTACGTGATGATGGGCCTGATCCTGATCGGGGTCGGGCTCGCGGTCCCGGGTCTGCCGACGGTGGTCGCGGCCGCGCTGGTCTTCGGCACCTTCGTCAACCCCCTCCTCTTCGTCCCGCTCGCCTTCGACCCCGACGTCGACAAGCGAGCCTGGTACCGGGTCCTCGCGGTCGTCTCCTTCCTCGGCGTCAGCGGCGGCCTCGTCGCGGCGGCGATCGTCGGCCCGGCGTAGCGCTGCATCTGCAATTACCCGTCTTATAGGCGGGTGGGAGCAGACGCGCGAGATCTGCCCGATAGCCGATGCCGTGGCTACTATCGCCGCCATGCCTAGCCTGCCGAAGTTCTCGCTGCTCGGGGCGCTCGTCGCCGCAATCGCGCTGCTGGCGCTTCCGGCCGCCGCCGGGGCGACGCTGGTCTACGTCAAGAACCCGATGAAGCCCGCGGTCTTCGCCGCCAACGACAACGGTGGCGGCGCCTTCAAGGTCGGGCCGGGATCGAACCCGCGGGTCTCGCCCGACGGCGACGTGATCGCCTACCAGCGCGAAAGCTCCGGCGGCAAGCGCCAGCTGATGCTGGCCGCCGCTGCCGGCGGCGGCTCCAAGGCCGTTCTGACCAATCTCCAGGACAGCTTCTACGTCACCTTCTCGCCCGACTCGAAGCTGGTCGCGGTGGTCCGCGGCCCGGAGATCGGCAAGGGCAAGCTGGTCCTGCTCGACGTCACCAGCGGCACCGTCCTGCGCACGGTCGCCAGCGGCTACTTCAGCGGCATCAGCTTCTCGCCGGACAGCACCGAACTCGCCTACTCCGCCTCCCAGAGCGAAGACTTCCCGGCCAAGACGGATGTCTTCACCGCCACCGTCGCCGCCGGCAAGCCGGTCCAGATCACCAAGGACGGCAAGTCGGTGGACCCGCTCTGGGGACCGGCCGGGAAGATCGTCTTCGCCAAGCAGCTCGACGCCAAGAGCCGCAAGTACGGGCCGAAGAACGAGCTCTTCCTGATGAACCAGTTCGGCGCCCAGGTCAAGCGCCTCACCCAGACCAAGGTCGATCCCCTGCTGCAGGGGCTCTACCCGACCGCCTGGTCGGCCAGCGGCAACCAGCTGCTGGCCGAGTTCGAGGGGCAGGACACCAGCTACGCGGTCACGGTCAACCCGAAGACGGGCGCCCAGAAGCCGCTCGGCAAGACGGGCGAGCAGGGGTTCGTCGGCACCGCCATCTCCAAGGACGGAACGACCGTTCTCGGCTTCACCGGCGGCTTCGAACCCGGCCCGAACCACAAGGTCGCGGCAGTCCCCTACGGCAACGGCAGGGTGAAGACGCTGGTCAACAACGCCTACGAACCCGATTGGAGCCGCTGAGCGGCACTCAGCAGCGGCGTTCTCGATGAAAAGGGTCGACTTTAGGAGTCTGAGATTCGGTCGCTGACGGGTCCCTCGCCCTATAATCCGCCGACTCGTCAACCCCGTCGCGCGCCCGCTCGAAGAAGGCGTGGAAACCGGGAGGTCACAGATGTCCAAGCACCAGTCCGCTGGCACCAGCGTCAAGCGCTACTCGCCCGAGCTGCCCTACAAGCCACTGGTATCGCCGCCCAGCGTCGAAGACAACGACGCCTGCGCGATCTACGCCTCGGTCCGCAAGGACGCGTCGCCGAGCCACAGGCCGATCGAGCTGGCGATCCCGGCTCTGCAGAAGATGCTCCACCGCGCCGGCAACGTCGACGGCGAGGGCGACGGCTGCGGCTTGCTGCTCGACCTGCCGCGGAAGATCTGGGCCGAGGAGGTCCGCTCCGGCGGTCATGACCCCTCGCTGACTCTCGACGACGCCTTCGCCGTCGCCCACGTTTTCGTCGAGCGCAAGCAGGACCTCGGCAGGATCCAGCACGATGCCCGCGAGCTGCTCAACGAAGGCGGCTTCCGCGTCCTCGCCGAGCGCATCGGCGTCGTCAACTCGCCGGCGTTGGGCCCGACCGCGCGCGAGGAGGAGCCGCACTTCTGGCAGATCGCCGGCCTGGTGCCGGACGCCGCCCACCGCGACCGCGTCCTCTTCGACCTCCTGATCGACCTCGAGAGGCAGCTCGAGGTCCACGTCCCGTCCTTCTCCGCCAGCACCTGCGTCTACAAGGTGATGGGCACGCCGCTCGTGCTCGGCGAGTACTACCCCGACCTGCGCGACCAGCGCTTCGAGACGATCGGCTGCTTCGGCCACAACCGCTACTCGACCAACACCTGGCCCTCCTTCAAACGGGTGCAGCCATTCTCGACCCTCGGCCACAACGGCGAGATCAACACGATCGAACAGCTGCGCCAGGAGGCGAAGATGCTGGCCGTCCCGGTGCGTCCGGGAGCCTCGGATTCCCAGGACCTCAATCTGACGATCGAGACCATGGTCAGCCGCGAGGGCCTCGGCCTGGCGGAAGCGATGGAGATGGTGCTGCCGCCGATCGTCGAGGAGATCCGCAGGCTTCCCGAGGAGCTGCACGGCTTCTACATGTACCTGCGCCAGGCGATGGGGCCGTTCGCCCAGGGGCCGGTGGCGCTGATCGCCCGTCACGGCGACGAGTGCGTCTTCTCCTCCGACGCGCTCGGGCTGCGCCCGCTCTGGCAGGTCGAGACCGAGGACGACTACGTCTTCAGCTCCGAGCCTGGGGTCGTCTCCGTCCACGACATGGTCTCCGAGCCGAAGCCGCTGGCTCCGGGCGAGAAGGCGATGGTCCTGATCGACCGCGCCCAGCGCCACTCGACCCTGCACGCCCACGACGCGATGCTGCGGATCGTCCGCGACAGCTGGCTGGCGCGCAACGGCGTCGACGCCGTCGGCCCCTACGAGCGCGCGATCGAGGCCGGCGGCCCGCTCGAGGGCGACGACGTGCCCGGCTACTCCGACGCCGGCCCCGAGGAGCCGGTCAAGGTCGCCGACCGCATCCTCGCCGGGTTCGGCTGGCAGCGCGACGACGTCAAACTGGTCCAGCAGATGGCCTCCAACGGAGCCGAGCCGGTCGGCTCGCTCGGCTACGACGGCCCCCTGGCGGCGCTCTCCCCCGAGCGCCAGAACCTCGCCGACTACTTCAAGGAGACCGTCGCCGTCGTCACCAACCCGGCGATCGACCGCGAGCGCGAGATGGAGCACTTCTCGATCCGTTCGGTCTTTGGTCGGCGGCCGTCGCTGGACGACGCCAGCCTCGACACCGGCACCGTCGAAACCGCCTTCCCGGTCATCCTCGGCGGACACCACGGCCTGGCGCCGCTCTCCGACGAGGCCTACCGCCGCATCGCCCGCGAGCACCGCACCTACCTGCTGGAGGACCTCTGGGAGGAGTTCCGCGGCCGCGCCGCCGCGGTCGACATCTCGCTGTTGGAGTCGGAGACGACCAGCGGCGCGATCGAGCGCATCAAGCAGGAAGCGGTGAAGAAGGTCCGCAACGGGGCCGAGCTGCTGATCCTCACCGACCGCACCGTCTACGACGGCGAGCGCCGCTATCTCGATCCGCATCTGGCGACCTCGGCGGTCGACATGGCGTTGAAGCAGTTCCGGGTAGAGCCCGGCGAGGAGAACCTGCGGCGTCGCTGCGGCATCGTCCTGCGCTCGGCCGCGATCCGCAACGTCCACGACACGATGCTGGCCCTCGGGCTCGGCGCCAACGGCGTCTGCCCCTACGTGATGGTGGAAGTGATCTGCGTCGAGGACTACGAGAGCGACGTCGCCAACCTCTGCGACGCCCTGACCAAGGGGATCGAGAAAGTGATCTCGACGATCGGCATCCACGAGGTCCGCGGCTACGCCCGCCAGTTCTCCTCGATCGGCGTCAAGCCTGAGCTGGCCGAGATCTTCCAGACCAAAGCCTTCGCCGCGTCCGCGACCGGCGGCACCGGCTTCGCCGACCTCGACGAGGACACCAACGCCCGCGCCCGCGCCCTCAGCGGCGACGACGAGGCGGCCAAACCGGCGAAGACGTTCCGCTTCTACCCGAAGGTCTACAAGGCGGCGATCGCGACCGCCAACGGCACCGGCTCCTACGAGGACTACTCGCAGAAAGTCCGCGACCTCGAGCGTCAGAGCCCGATCTCGATGCGCCACATCATGGGTCTGGTGGGGGACAGGGAGCCTTTGAAGGACGCGAGCGCGGTCGACGCCGGCATCGGCCACCACGACTACCCGATCGTGATCTCCTCGATGAGCTTCGGCTCGCAGTCGGAGCCCGCCTTCCGCGCCTACGCGGAGGCGGCCAAGGCGACCAACATCCTCTGCGTCAACGGCGAGGGTGGCGAGATCCGCGACATGTACGGGCACTACCGCAAGTGGCGCGGCCAGCAGGTCGCCTCGGGGCGCTTCGGCGTCTCCGCGGAGATGCTCAACTCGTCCTACCTGGCGGAGATCAAGATCGGCCAGGGCGCCAAGCCCGGCGAGGGCGGCCACCTGCCCGGCAAGAAGGTCTCCGAGAAGGTCGCCGCCGCCCGCAACGCGGCGCCCGGCACCGACCTGATCTCGCCCTCCAACAACCACGACCTCTACTCGATCGAGGACCTGGCCGAGCTGATCGACGAGCTCAAGACCGTGAATCCGGACGTGCGCGTCTCGGTCAAGGTTCCGGTGGTCCCGAACATCGGCACGATCGGCCTCGGCATCGCCAAGGCCGGCGCCGACATCATCACCCTGTCCGGCTTCGAGGGCGGCACCGGCGCCGCCCGCCAGCACGCCCTGCGCCACGTCGGCCTGCCGTCGGACATCGGCACCCGCGCCGTGCACCGGGCGCTGATGGAGGCCGGCATCCGCAACCGGGTCGAGATCTGGGCCGACGGCGGTTACCGCCATGGCCACGACATCGTCAAGCTGCACTGCCTCGGCGCCAACCGGGTCGGCTTCGGCACCCTGGCGATGGTCAGCCTCGGCTGCACGATCTGCCGCGGCTGCCAGCTCGACACCTGCCACGTCGGCATCGCCACCCAGATCGAGACGGTCGAGGAAGCCGATGCCCACGGGCTGA
>Ga0208998_1000027_pt1 | contig 39733 bp, 27 predicted proteins | sample MedBloCAOM2_M2_FD_187856 | JGI IMG/M metagenome (GOLD analysis project Ga0208998, IMG submission 187856) | Forest soil microbial communities from El Dorado National Forest, California, USA - Mediterranean Blodgett CA OM2_M2 (SPAdes) (version 2) | ecosystem: Environmental > Terrestrial > Soil >... | reverse complement strand
TCGCCCCGCCATAGCGGCTCGCCGGGGCTACTCGAAGGATTGGTGTCCCTGTAGGGGCCAAAATCCTTCGAGCTCGCCCAACTGACCCGCGGGACGACGCCCGTGTCGGTCGGGACGCTCTCCGCCGCCTGCCGCGCGGCCGGATTGTCGATCAGCGCCCGACCCGCAGGTCCCGGCACCCGCAGGTCGACCACGTCCCCGTAGGCGTCGATCGCCGCCGTCAGCCCGCCATCGCCGACCACCGCGGTGCCGAGAAACGGGGGCGGCAGACCGGGCAGCCCAGGCGGCGTGCGGGGATCGGCCGGGGAGCCACCGGAGACGAGCACCAGCGCCACCGTTCCGGCGGCGACCAGCGCCAGCGCTGCACGAGTCCAGGCCACCCCCCAATGCAATCAGCCTCGATCCGCCCCCGGTCGCTAGCCTTGCCGCTGCGCACGCCGGTTCGCGCGCTCCAGGCGAGGTAGCTCAGTTGGTAGAGCACACGACTGAAAATCGTGGTGTCGCGGGTTCGAATCCCGCCCTCGCCACTGCATTGCAGCGGAGGACGGCGCGGTTAGGTCGAACCCGACCGTCAACGTCCGCATCGGCGCCGGTCGCGAGGCCAACGAGTCCGACCGCGAGTGCGGGCAATGACTCCCCCCGAGTTGGCGGTAGTCCTCTGCCACTTTCCCGAGGAGTGGCGCTTTGCTGTTCGAGCTACTGGCGCACACTCCGCCTTGTCTATGGCGGGTTCTCGCCGGATTTTTATCATTGCTTTTTCTGGCTTTCGGCCTTTGGCGGGTTGTCGCCGAAGGTATTGCCAAGCCATGCCAACGCGACTTCTTGACGAGTTCGCAATTTTTGATCAGCCGACGCAAACGAGCGACGAGATGAGCAAGGCCGCTCGTGGAGCCTTGGTCTTAGCGCCGTCGTTCAGTGAACGCGCGCGTTACTCTTTACTCATGACGATGCGAGGTTTTGCCCTAGCGGTTTCTGCGCTCGGCGTTATTTGTGGCTTCGGCGGGTACCTCGTAATCGCTCGTATGCCCCTCCTCATGGCGATCGGATTCGTATCTCTGATGGCGCTGATTGTGCTGCTCGCAAATCGCCCCGATCGCCATTGGCAACAGGCCGGAGATTTGCGCCGCGCGGACCAGCATGAGGAACACCGAATGTCGGATGGCCCTGCTCCACCCTTTCAAAGCTAAGGGGATCATTGCGGAGGTTGCCACTCCTTGGTGTCAATCGGTCCTTGGGTCAACACTGGGTCAACATTAGGTCCGAAGCAGCCGAAACCGCGAATGGCCGACGTGACGAAGACCGTTGCCAGCAGGAAAAGTCAGCATCCGCAAAGACCCGCAAACGCTTGGGACGACTGAAAATCGTGGTGTCGCGGGTTCGAATCCCGCCCTCGCCACTGGTCCCCGGGTCGCCTATTCGCGCGTCGCCGCCCTGACTGGGTCGCTGCGTTGGTGGAACCGGTTGAAAGCGCTCGCGTAGACGACGCAGTCGTCCACCTTGCGTGGCAGTTGGAGCTCGACGTGGCCGGCGTCCTCGGCGCGGATCGTGCGGCTGACCAGCATCGCCTCCGTCTCGCCCTCCTCGTGGACGGTCAGCAGCAGGTGGCGGCCACGCCGCAGGCCCGGCCCCGCCGGCTCGCAGGTCACCTTCAGGCGGGCGCCTTCGAGCTTCGGGCCCGCCAGCCGCGGGGGAGGAGGGAAGGTCGCCTTGCCGAAATGCCAGAGAAGTTTCCAGAACCAGCCGACGGGCTTGCGCAGCACTGCGAGGCGGTGGTAGCGGGCCGGGTAGAACCACCGCTGGCGTTGGCTGATCGGCGCCTCGGGGCTGGTGCCGCCGATGTTGAGGCGACCGCGGAGGGGGCCGAGCGTGGCTCCCCAGCGCCCTTTCCACTCTCCCCAGGGCCCGAACTCGGCAATCTCCGGCAGCAGCGCAGGCGGCCCGACGGCGGTCGGGTGGTCGGCCCCGGGGAAGTAGAAGTAGGTGCGGGGCTCGAAGTAGTTGGCGTGGGAGAAGGGGGCGACGTAGACCACGGGGTGGCCGTCGCGCCGCTCCGTCTCCTCCCACCTGCGCGCCTCCCCGCCGTTGTGCTGGGAGCAGGTGACGCTCTTCGGCCTGCCGTCGCGGCCCAGCTCGACGATCACCATCTCCCAGTCGCCCTGATGGCGCCCCTTGCCGAGGAAGGTTTTCGGGTTGTCGTAGTACCAGAGCCAATACTCGAGCCAGGTGCTCCCTGCCTCCCGCACGACGCGGCCGTAGGCGCGGTGCGGATACTCGGGACTGCTCTGCATGCGCACCGCCTCCATCAGCGGGTTCGGCCCGCTCGCCAGCCGGTCGCCCTGCTCGAAGCGAGCGGGGACCGGGTAGCGGGCCAGGGTCTCGAGGCTCAGCGCCTGCAACGTGCCCTGGCCGGCGATCGGCGAGCCGTCGGCCCGGCCGAGGCTGTTGCAGGGCGCGTCCGTCATCGTCGCCGCCGAGACCGCCCGGTAGCCGTCCTGCGCGTCGTAGCGCAGGTAGGGGGCATGGACCTCGATCAGGCCGAGGTCCGCCACCCTCTCCTCGCCGCTGTTCAAGCTCTACTTCGCCTGCGTCACCGCGACCGCCGCCGTCACCGTCGACCCAGGCGTGCAGTTGGGATCGCCGATCAGCTGGATCGTCACCGTCTGCGCGGTGCCGGGGCTGGTCAGGCCGATCGGGCCGGTGGCGCCGGTGGCCGGGACCAGGCCGGTCGGTTGGGCGGCGGTGGGAGTGAAGGCGCGGGGCGCGAGCGTGCCTTCGGCGAATTCCCAGCGGCTGCCGTTGACGAAGGGGACGACCTGCGGTTCGCACGATTTCGCCGGGTCGACGCGGGCGAGGTTGGTGCCCCTGGCTTCGACGCTGAGGAAGTCGACGGTGCCGGCGGTGGGAGTGAAGCTGACGGCGTCGCTGAGCGGAACGCTGACCGGCGTGGTGCCGTTGGCGGCGACGGCGGCACTGGAGGCGCTGACGAGGAGGTTGGTGCCGGCCGCGAGCTTGGTGAAGTCGACGGCGCCGTCCTTGATCTTCGCGGCGGTGACCGCGTTGCCGCGGATCTTGGCGCCGGTGACAGCGTTGCGCTTGATCTTGCCCGCCGTGACCGCGTTCGCCCTCAGGTTCTTGCTGCTGACCTTGCCGGCCGCCCAGACGACGCCGCCGCTGAGTGCCAGGAACAGGGCCAGCGTCGCGACCACGTTGGCGTAGCTCAACCGCTTTCTCACCGCTCGCATCCCTACCTCCTGAAGATCGTGTTCGCTCGAAAGGCCTTCGCCCAACTTAGCGGGGCCGGTTACGGAAACAGAGCGGGCGGGCCGATGGAGCGGTGCTCACCGGACGTCGGTCCTTCGCGCCGGGGGAAGTGGGGCCGAAAGCGGGAAGATCAGCGGATGACGCAGAAGCCTCTACCCGGTTCGGGCCGCCGCCCGGGCCTTGCCGACGAGATCGAGGCGCTCGGCGATCCCGGCCTCGTTGCCGGTCGGGTCCTAGCCCAGAACCGCGGCCAGTGGCTGGTCGCCGTCGCCGACCGGCCCGACTGGGAGCCGCGGCTGCTGCCCGCCCGCGGGCGCCTGCGCGGGGCGGCGCCGGTGACCGGGGACTGGGTCGCCGTTGATGGCGCCGGGGCGATCGTGGCCGTGCTCGAGCGCCACTGCCTGCTCGAGCGCCGCGCCTCCGGCGACGACCTCACCGCCCAGGCGCTGGCGGCGAACGTGGACCTGGTCCTGGTCGTCGAGGCGCTGCCGGAGCCGAACGAGCGCCGGGCCGAGCGCTTCGCCGCGCTAGCCGCGGCCAGCGAGATCCCGGTCGCGCTGATCCTGACCAAGGCCGACCTCGACCCCGGCGCCGACCGGGTCGCCGCGGACCTGCGCCGGCGCCTCGGCCTCGACGAGGCGCTCGCGGTCAGCGTCCGCAGCGGCGACGGGCTCGCGGCCCTGCGCTCCCTGCTCGTCCCGGAAGCGACGATCGCCCTGCTCGGCACCTCCGGCGCCGGCAAGTCGACGCTGGTCAACACGCTGCTCGGCGAGGAGCGGCAGGCGACGGCGCCGGTCCGCGAGAAGGACGGCCTCGGCCGCCACACGACGGTCACCCGGGAGCTGATCGAGCTGCCGGGCGGCGCCCTCCTCCTCGACACCCCGGGCCTGCGCGAAATCGGCCTCTGGGATGGCGCCGGCTCCTCCTTCGACGACATCGAGCGGCTCGCCGCCCAGTGTCACTTCACCGACTGCGGCCACCTCACGGAGCCGGGCTGCGCCGTCCGCGACGCCGTCGAGCCGGAGCGCCTTGCCGCCTGGCGCGAGCTGGCGGCCGAGCAGGCCCGCCTCGACGCCCGCCGGCGGGGCTGAGCAGATTCCCATCTATGTGGAGGCGACCTCGGCACATAGCGTCGCCAGGTCGATCGCCTCGACCCCGGCTCCGAGCCGGAAGCGCTCGCCCCCCGGGTAGACGACGAAGCTGCGTTCCGGCCGCAGATCCTCGAGCGCGGAGCGTAGGCCCCGTTCCAGCTTAGGAGCCAGGCTGCGCTTCACCTCCACCGCCCACTCGCGCCCGTCGGCCCAGGTCAGGACGAGATCGACCTCGGCTCCGCCGCTGGTCCGGTAGAAGCTGGCTTCCGCCCGCCCGCCGGCCACCCCGATCAGGCTCTCGATCGCCAGTCCCTCCCAGCTGCCGCCGGCCACGGGGTGGCCCAGCACCGCCTCCTTGTCGGCAAGGCCGAGCAGGGCATGGGCCAGCCCGCTGTCGCGCACATAGACCTTGGGCGAGCGGACCATTCGCTTGCCGACGTTGGCCAGCCGCGGCGGCAGCCGCCGCACCAGCAGCAGGTCGACCATCAGGTCCAGGTAGTGGCCCACGGTGGTGCCGCTGACCCCGAGCCCGCGGGCGATCTGGGCGGCGTTCAGCAGCCCGCCCTGCTGGTGGGCGAGCATCGTCCACAGCCGCCTCAGCGTCTCCGCCGGGATGCGCGGGCCGAGCTGGGGGATGTCGCGCTCGAGGTAGGTGCGGATGAAGTCCCGGCGCCAGCGCAGGCTGGTTGCGTCCCCGCTGGCGAGGAAGCTCTCGGGGAAGCCACCGCGCACCCAGAGCTCGTCGAGGCGCTCGCCCCCGACCTCGGTCACGTCCAGCGGTGCCAGCTCGGCGAAGGCGACCCGGCCCGCCAGGGTCTCGCCGCTCTGGGCGAGCAGCTCGATCGCGGCGGAACCGAGCAGCAGGAACCGGCCGGTCCCCTTGCCGTCGCGCCTGCCGCGGTCGATCGTCCCTCGCAGCGCTTCGAAGATGCCCGGGGCGCGCTGGATCTCGTCGAGGACGACGAGCTCATCGGTGTGATCGGCGAGGTAGAGCTCCGGCTCGGCCAGTTTCGCCCGGTCGGCCTCGGACTCGAGGTCCAGATAGCGGGCATCGCGCCCCTCCGCGATCGCCAGAGCCAACGTCGTCTTCCCCACCTGCCGGGGCCCGGTCAGCACAACCGCTGGCGCCTGCTCCAGCAAGAGGGCGATTTCGGACTCGATCCTCCGGGTAAACATCCCTGTAATCCTAAACTAGTAATTGATAATTGCAAGGATAACTGAGATCACTCGTTGAGAAGGGAGCTAGCCGATCGCCACCTCGTAGGCCTCGTCGCGCTCGAGGAACGGGGCCAGGGTGACGTAGACCAGCGTCGGCACCAGGTCCGGCAGCGTCTCCGGGCCTTTCTTGTTCACGTGGTCATACAGGAGGGAGTACAGGGCGCCGCCGATGGCCTCGGCGGCGATCGGCGGCGTCTCGGGTTTGAGCTCGTAGCCGGGGGCGAGCAGGCCCTCCATGCCTTCGGTCACGACCTCGCGCTGGTCCAGCGCCCGCTTGCCGGCCGCGTACATCTCGACTCCGCCCATGCGCGCGTACTCGGGCTCTTCGGCGCCGAAGCAGAACATCGCCTCCTGGGTGTCGTGGACGGCGTGGGGCCAGTCGGGGGCGCGGCGGAAGGCCGGCAGAGCGGCGGCGAGCATGTGGGCGGAGCCGCTGTCGAGCGCCGCCACGATCGCGTCCTCCTTGTTCTTGAAGTGTTCGTAGAAGGTGCGCTGGGAGGTCGCGGCGCGTTCGACGATCTCGGCCACGGTCGTGTCGGGATAGCCCTTCTCGGCGACCACCGCGGCCAGCGCCCGCAGCACCCGCTCCGGCGGGTTGGACTGCGCCTGGCGCTCGGCGAACGGGACCGCCTTGACGACCCGCCGGCGCGTCGCCCGCAGCGGCCCCGGGGGGACGGGATAGGAGAAGAGCCAGTCCCAGAGCTGAGGCACCAGGTCCATCAGCTCCTGCTCCTGGCCGCGGTAGAGGCGCTTGTGGATCGTCTTCTGGATGCCGCCGACCAGCGCCCGCACCAGCTCGATCGGCAGGCCCTCGCGCTCGGGCACCTGCTCGAGCAGCCGCGCCGCCAGCGCCGTCGCCTGCTCCATCGAGCGGTCGAGCAGCGCCGCCCCCTCGGGGCCGGCCGCGTAGACCTCGACCACGCACATCTTCGCCGCCGCCGGTTGGGAAACGATCAGTTCTATGAGTGAGGCGAAAGCCTGTCGCGCCCGCTCCATCCCGGCCGGCGCGCTCTCGTCGCTGCCGATCCGCCGCAGGGCCGGCTCGACCATCGCTTCGACCGCCGCCAGGAAGCAGGCCTGCTTGTCGTCGTAGTGGCGGTAGAAGGCGCTGCGCGAGACCCCCGAGAGGGCCACCAAATCGGCGACGGTAGTGGCCTCGTAGCCCTTGTCGGCGACCGTCGCCACCATCGCCGCGAAGAGCCGCTCACGCTGATTGCGCTCGGCCTCTTTCCGGGGAGTCCCGCGCCCTGGGCGCAGCTTTTTCTCCCGCAGTTGACCCGCATCCCCCCACGGAGTTCGCACCATCGCGCCCGGACCATATCCAGGGACCGCCGTGTCTCTTATCCCGACCACCTAAAAGATCCTAACTGGTACGCGACCGGCTTTTTGGAGATCACGGTCCTACTTTCCTCGGGAGGCTCTATTGCGCATTGTAGAGCAGGAATCAAGCCCCAACGTCAGGGGCGTGAGGACGTAATTTCTTCCATCTCTTGACTTTCTGGTCCGCTTCTGTTCCAATTCACGTCACCCGAGGCGCCGCTCCCTGGGAAGGGACCCAAGTGGAGGCCGAGGGACTGGAGAGAAAAATTGGCCGGCAGCCTCGGTCAGGGAGATCCGCCCAGTGGCGGGTCGGGACAGAGGCCAGGGCCACGGGACAAGGAGATGGATACGTGAGGGCACCGTCCGCATCGACCTCGAGCGCAGGTACCTCCGAGGCCATCGCCTGCGCTTCGTTCCCTCAACTTCGCCCAAGACTTTCTGCTTTCGCAGACAGCGCCGCCCAAACCACGCGGCCGGCCCGGGAAGCCGGCTCCAAGGAGGAGAACTAGATGTCACGCCTTAGACACCCGATCCGCGCGATCCGCGAACCCTTCGGCACCGCCGGCCTGATCGTCGCCTGCGTCGCCCTGGTCGCCGCCCTCGCCGGCACCGCCCTGGCGGCGGCAAAGCTGAACTCGACTCAGAAGAAGGAAGTCGAAAAGATCGCTAAGAAGTACGCCGGTAAGCCGGGCGCCCCCGGCACGGTGGGACCGGCCGGACCCGCAGGTCCCGCCGGCGCCAAGGGCGACGCCGGTGCCAAGGGCGACAAGGGCGATCAGGGTATCCCCGGCACCCCGGGCACTCCCGGCACCCCCGGCGCAGACGGCAAGAGCGTCGTATCGACCCCGATCGCCACGAGCGACACCCCCTGCGAAGGGAACGGCGGCGCCGTCCTCGAAGTCGAAGAATCCGGTGAACCGCAGGAAATCTGCAACGGCTCCCCATGGACCGTCGGCAGCCTTCCGAAAGGCAAGACCGAGACCGGCATGTGGGCGATCGGCCGCGAAACCGCCGAAAAAACTGCCTATGTGCCCATCTCGTTTGCGGTCCCGCTCGCTAGCACGACGGGCATGTCAGTCCACTTCATCAACATCAACGGTGAAGAGGAAGTGGCCAGCGAAGGTATCGGCCCGAAACCTGCCGAATGCTCTGGCACGAGCGCAAGTCCCACGGCGGCGCCGGGGAACCTCTGCGTCTACGAGAACTCTCGGAGCGGCCCGTACGAATCGGGTGAAGGCGTGAGTTTCGAAGTGGCCCAGGGCGGAGTGAAGGTCACGGGTTCCATCCTGAACTTCTTCTCGGAACCCAATGGGTTCGCGTACGGGAGCTTCGCGGTTACCGCGCCTACCTCATAGCGCGGTAACCAACTAGGAAAAGGTGAGGGTGTGGGCCCGGAAGGTTCGGGTCCACACCACTCCTCGGAGAGGAACGGAAGCAGATGAACTCCATTCACGGAACCCAACACTGGCTAAGGCGTCTTCGGTTGGCCGCGCTTGCCATGTGCTTTCTGGTCGCCCTGATGGTTTCACCCGTCCCTGCCCAAGCAGCCCGAATCCACCAGCAGACCGGCAAGGGAGGCCAGAGCAAATGAGTAGAGGAGCGCTACGACACGCCGCGCTGGCCGCGATGGCGCTGGCCGCGATCGCCGCGATCGGCCCGGCGCCGGCTGAGGCCGCCAGGGTTCATCCGCTACTGCTGAGCGAAAAGCTGCCGAACGAAGGCTCGCCCGTCGCGGTCGCCGTGAACTCGGCTAGCCATCATTTCTATGCCGTGAGCCCAGACGGACATGTCTACGATTTCGAAGAGAACGGCAACCTCAACCCTGTCCACCCCGAACTGACCGGGGACTCTCTACTTGGAGCTTTCAAGGTCGCCGTCGACAACTCCGGTGGCGCCCACGCCGGCTACATCTATCTAGTGAAACGCGCGGATACCGGCGCTCCGGTCTTCTCCGTCCAGCAGTTCGATCCCCAAGGCGAAGCCACCGCGGTGACGATCACCGAGTCGGCGGTTCCGCCGAACGGTAGCGTCCAGGGGGGCGGGCTGCCCCCCGTGATCAACAACGGCAGCTTCGAACCCCGCAGCGTGACGGTCGACGACTCCGGGAACGTGTTCGTCACCGACACCGCGGCGAGGGCGATCGACGTGTTCAAGCCAACTGGGGAATTCGAAAGGCAGATCGCGTCAACGGTCTCGCTGGTCTTCCCGGAAGGCATCGCGATAGATGGCCCCGACATCTATGTCTCCCTGAACGGACCCGACGGCCCCGTCCATTCCGTGGGGCCCGGTCTTATTGAGCTCGACGCCGCGACGGGCGAATGTGTCGCGCTCAGCTGCACGCCAGTCGAACCCGACCCGGCCCCGATCACCGGCGTGGCGGTCGACGCCGTCGCGGCGACCATTTTCACCACCGGCCTGGTGGACCAGAACAACGGCGCTGGCGGGGGGAAACTTATGGAATACGACGCCGCAACCGGCAGCCTGCTCGGGGTAACGCAGCCGAAAGCGCTCATGACGCCTGTGGCCATCGCGGTCGACCAAAGCTCCCACAAGGTGATCGTCGCGGACATCGCGGAGCGAACGGTGAATATCTTCGGCCCGGTCGAAATCCTCCCCGACGTCGAAACCCTTGCTCCCGAAGAAGTCACCGACCGCTCGGCCACCCTGAAGGGCAAGGTCGGAGCCGCCGAAGTGGCAGGCGGAGCCACCTGCATCTTCCAATACGCCGACGCCACCTCCTTCAGTGCCCACGGCTTCGAAGGAGCGGCATCAGCCCCCTGCGAACCGGCTGGACCCTTCACCGGCTCGGCGATGAATCAAGTCGAAGCCAAAGTAAGCGGCCTGCGCGGCGGCACCACCTACCACGAGCGGATCCTCGGCACCAACCTAAACGGCGCCAACCCCGGCGAAGACGTCCCCTTCGAAGCCAAAGGCCCCTCGGTCACCAACTCCGAAGTCTCAGAAGTGGGGGTGGGCGAAGCCACCCTGAAGGCCAAGGTCGACCCCAACGGCTCAGGCGCCACCTACCGCTTCCAGTACCTGACCCAGGCCGCCTTCGAAGCGAGCGGTTGGACCGGGGCAACCGAGGTTCCCGCCGGGGGCGAAGACCTCGGCTCTGGCAGCGCAGCCGTGGCGGTCGAAGAGCGGATCGAAGGACTGCAGGTCCATACCGCCTACCGCTTCCGCGTCCTCGCGACCAGCACGGGCGGCCCGAGCGCCGGGGAAACCGTAGGCGAGGAGATCGCCTTCACCACCTTCGCTCCGCCCACCACCGGGCTGCCCGACGCCCGCCGCTACGAGCAGGCCTCCCCCCTCGACAAGAGCGGGACCAACGTGCAGGGGGGGATCGATGAAGTGCAGGCATCCCTCGACGGCGACGGCATCACCTTCTTCTCCAACGCCGGTCTCCCCGGCGGCGAAGGGGCCCAGGACTTCCCGACCTTCCTCGCCTCCCGCGCTCCCGACTCGAGCGGCTGGTCGACCCGGGGGCTCTTGCCACCGGCCACCTACGGCCCGCGGGCGACGGTGCTGGGCTGGACCGAAGACCTCAAAGAAAGCTACGGCTTCTCCGCGAATCCCACCGAAGGGGGAAGGCTGCTGCGCAGGCAGAGCTCCGACGGCTCCGTTAGCGAGACCGCGACGATCGACTCTCCCAACAACCCCTTCGCCTACGCCGGCTCCTCGCAGGGCGGGTCGGTGGCGCTGCTGGAAACCAAAGCCGGTGGTCTGCTCCCGAACGACCTCGCCGGCAAGCAGAATGTCTACGCCTACGGCCGCGAAACCGGCACGCTCGCCCTGGCCGGGGTAATGAATGACGGCACGGTGCCCCCGGGCGGGGCGATTGCGGGCCCATACCGATGGTTCGAAAACGGCAGCCTGACCACAGGCGGCAGCATAGGCGGCTACTACACCCAGCCCATCCACGCGATCTCCGCCGACGGCACCAGAGTCTTCTTCACCGCCGGCGGTACCGGACAGCTCTACGTGCGACTCAACCCGCTCGCCCCCCAGAGCGCGATGGCAGGCGGAGCGTGCAGTGAAGCCGCCAAGGCCTGCACGGTGCGGGTCTCGGCTCCGGCCACCGGGGTCACCGACCCCGCCACCCCCGCCGCCTTCCTCGGCGCCTCGGGCGACGGGCGCCTGGTCTACTTCTCAGACACGGGGAAGCTGACCGCCGACTCCACCGCCGGGGCAGGCTCAGACCTCTACCGCTACGACGTCGAGACCGGTGCGCTCCTCGACCTCACCCCCGACCCCGCCGACGGCAACCAGGGTGCCCGGGTCCAAGGGATGCTGGGGATCGGCGGCCCGGGTGGCGAAGACGCCTACTTCGTCGCCGCGGGCAAGCTCGCCTCGGGCACCACCCAGGCCCCGGCGGGGGAAACCAACCTCTACGCGACCCACGGGACCGCGATCTCCTTCATCGCCCGGTTGGGGACGAGCACGGGGACCGGCGGGGAAGCCCTCGCCTGGGTCCCCACGTCCGCCACGGCGAATCCCGCCGCCCACGCCGCCCGGGTCTCGGCCGACGGGCAGACCCTGCTCTTCCGCTCCAAGCGCAAGCTCACCCCATACGACAACCGCGGCATCGCCGAGATCTACCTCTATCGCACCGGCGAGGGGATCAGCTGCATCTCCTGCAACCCGAGCGGGCAGGCCGCGGCGTGGCCGGCGGGGGTGCAGTCGATCCCCCAGCTCTTCACCGGGCCCTCGCGCACCTACACGATCTTGACCCGCAACCTCTCCGCCGACGGGAAGCGGGCCTTCTTCGACACCGCCGAACGCCTGCTCCCTTCCGACCGCAACCACGCAAACGACGTCTATGAGTGGGAGGCGCCCGACCCGGCGAAACCGAACGACACCTGCACTGTCGAATCCCCGGCCTACGTGAGCGCCGCCGCCGGCTGCATCTACCTGATCTCCTCGGGCGCCGAAGGCGCCGAAGACGCCTTCTTCGGCGACGCCGACGAAGAAGGCGAAAACGCCTTCTTCTTCACCTCCGCGCAGCTGGTCGCCCAGGACCGCGACGAACTCGTCGACGTCTATGACGCAAGGGTCGGCGGCGGGATCGCCGCCCAGGAAGCAGAGCCGGCGGTTCCCTGCGAAGGCGAAGCCGGATGCCGCGGCTCGGCGCCGAGCCGCCCGAGCTCCTCGAGCCCCGGCTCCACCTCCTTCACCGGCCCCGGCAACCCAAAGCCGCCGGCTCCCTGCCCGAAGGGGAAGGTGCGAAAGAAGGGGCGCTGCGTCGCCAAGCAACAACACCACAAGAAGCACAAGAACACCAAGCGCCACGGGCGCGGGAAGGGAGGCCGGCGATGAGGCGGCTACTCGCAGTTGCATCGACGATTTGCCTGGCCATCCTCGGCCTATGCGGGAGCAGCGCGACGGCGGCCCCGGCCGCGGCCTGGACGATCACCGCGATCCCCTACCCGAGCGCCTTCGAAGCGGGCGCTGCCTATGGCTCCGAAGAAAATGGCCCCGCCTACCTGATCCAGGCCTACAACGTCGGCGGCGCCCCGACCAGCGGCGAATTCACCCTGACCGACAACCTGCCGCCGAAGCTGCTGCCGGCGCCGGGGTTCCCACCCCACGGCGAATACGGTCCCCAGAAGGCAGAAGCGGTCGGTTCACACCCCATGAGCTGCTCGGTGCTGGGGCGCAAAATCACCTGCAAAGGCGGGAGCGAAGGCCCGGTCGGCCCAGGCGAGGGAGTCAGCGTCGTTGTGCCGGTCAGAGTGGAAGCAAGCGCCGCCGGCACGCTGGAAGACAAGGCCGCGATCGAAGGGGGAGGGGCACTCCTGGCACAGACCAGCGAGCCGACCGCGATATCCGCTCAGCCAAGTCCTTTCGGCTTCCTCTCTCAACCCGCCGGCCTCTACGGCTTCGCCACGCAGGCCGACGCCTCGGCCGCGACGCAGGCGGGCTCCCATCCCTACGCGATGACCGTCGCGGGATTCAACCTGCCGACTAACCCCAACAATCTGGGCACTCTATTAGCGTCGGGCGGCGGGCTGCACGAAGCGGTAGTGACCCTGCCGCACGGCACAGTGGTCAACCCCGCGGCGGCGCCGCGGTGCAAGGAGAGCGAACTGGAGGCCGGTGCAATCGGCTGCCCAGACGCCTCCCAGGTCGGGACGGTCGCCCTGACCCTCTCAGTCTTCGGAGGATTCGGCGGAGGGGCCCTGAACAGGCCCCTCTACAACATGGTGCCGCCGCCGGGCTACCCGGCCGAGTTCGGCTTCGAAGTGCTCGAAAGCATCGACGTGCACTTCCTCGGCTCGGTCAGCTCCGATGGCACCTTCAAGGTGACGGCGTCGAGTAGAGACGTGCTGGCGAAGGCGGCGATCGGCGGGGTGCGGACGACGCTCTGGGGAGCGCCCTCAGAGGAAAGCCACGACGCCCAGCGTGGCAAATGCCTCTTCGACCCTGCCAAAAGGGATTGCGCGGTCCCCCGCAGCGGCCGCCCCTTCCTCGCCCTGCCGAGCTCCTGCGGGGGGCCGCTTCAGACCAAGGCCAGGATCGACAGCTGGGAAGCGCCCGGCGCCTTCGTCGAAGGCTCATACGAATCCACCGACCTGGAAGGCAACCCGGTCGGGGTCAACGGCTGCTCTGCCCTTGAATTCGACCCGGCGCTCGAAGCCAAGGCCACCACCAACCAGGGCGACTCGCCCTCGGGCCTTGACTTCAAGCTCCAGATCCCCCAGCACCAAGGCTCCGGAGAACTGGCCACCGCCAACCTCAAGGACGCCACCGTGACGCTGCCTGCGGGCATGAGCGTCAACCCCTCGGCGGGCAACGGCCTCGAAGGCTGCTCGGCGGCCCAGGTCGGCCTCACCTCCCCGGTGGGCGCCACCCCGCCGCGCTTCATCGAAGAAGCGGCCCACTGCCCGGACGCCTCCAAGGTCGGAAGCGCCGAAGCGATAGTGCCGCTGCTGGTCGACGAACCCGAATTCGAACACCAGCTGGTCCATCCGCTGAAGGGAAGCGTCTATCTGGCAAAGCCCTTGGAGAACCCCTTCGGATCGCTCATTGCCCTCTACCTGGTGCTCGAAGACGAAGAACGAGGGGTGATCGCAAAGCTCGCCGGCAAGGTCCAGGCCGACCCCGTAACGGGTCAGCTGACCACCTCCTTCGCCGAAAACCCCGAGCTGCCGCTCGAAGACGTGAAGCTCAGCCTCTTCGGCGGGGCGGGAGCCTCGCTGACCAGCCCGCTGGCCTGCGGCACCCACACCACCACCTCGACCCTGGTGCCCTGGTCGACTCCCGAAGGCGCAGATGCCCACCCGAGCGACAGCTTCCAGACCACGGGCTCCTGCTCTGCCTCAGAAGCCTCGGCCCCCAAGGACTACGCCTTCACGGCCGGCACCGTCGATCCCCTCGCCGGCGCCTACAGCCCCTTCGTCCTCAAGCTCACCCGCCCCGACGGCTCCCAGCGCCTCAAGGGCCTGGACCTCTCCCTGCCCCAGGGCCTGACCGGCAAGCTCGCCGGGATCCCCTACTGCTCTGATGCGGCAATCGCCCAGGCCCAGGCACGCAGCAGGCCCGAAGAAGGCAAGGCAGAGCTCGCGAGCCCCTCCTGCCCGGCGGCCTCAGAAGTCGGCACCGTCACCGTCGGCGCCGGCTCAGGCCCCAACCCCCTCTTCGTCACCGGCCACGCCTACCTAGCCGGCCCCTACAAAGGCGCCCCGCTCTCGATGGCGATCGTCACCCCCGCGGTCTCCGGTCCCTTCGACCTCGGCGTCGTCGTGGTCCGGGTGGCGCTGCAGATCAACCTCGAAACCGCCCAGATCCACGCCGTCTCCGATCCCCTGCCCACGATCCTGGCGGGCATCCCGCTCGACGTCCGCTCAGTAGCGGTGGCGCTGGGCCGCCCCGGCTTCACGATCAACCCGACCGACTGCGAACCGGCCTCGGTCGGCGCCCAGGTCACGACCGCCCCGGGTCAGAGCCAGAGCCTCTCCTCCCGCTTCCAGGTCGGAGGCTGCGACTCCCTGGCCTTCAAGCCGAAGCTGGCGATCTCCCTCAAGGGCCCGACCAAGCGCTCGGGCCACCCGGCGCTGAAGGCAGTGGTGACGATGCCGGCGGGCGGCGCCAACATCGCCTCCGCCCAGGTCAGCCTGCCCCACTCGGAGTTCCTCGACCAGGGCAACCTCGACAACGTCTGCGTGCAGGCCGACCTCAAAGCCGGCACCTGCCCGGCCAGCTCGGTCTACGGCAAGGCCAAGGCCTGGAGCCCGCTGCTGGACAAACCGCTCGAAGGCCCGGTCTACCTCGGCGTCGGCTACGGGCACGAACTGCCCGACCTGGTCGCCGACCTGAACGGGCAGATCCGCATCCTCGCCCACGGCAAAGTCGACACCACCAAGCAGCACGGCCTGCGCAACACCTTCGAAGTCATTCCCGATGCCCCGGTCAGCCGGATCGTCTTGGAAATGAAAGGCGGCAAGAAATACGGCTTGCTCGCCAACTCCGAAGACGTTTGTCGCAAGACGCAGCGGGCGACCGCGAAGTTCGTCGCCCAGAACGGGAAGGTGGCGCAGCTGCGGCCCAAGATCGTCAACGGGTGCGGGGGGAACAAGGGCAAGCACCACAAACAGGGGAAGCATGGATCAGGGAAGAAGGGTCGATATCGGGGGTGAGGGGTTCCAGCGCCGTCTTGGCCGATCGCCTGCGCTCCCGTCTGCTCGAGATCGAGCGTACGATTTTCGTTCGCATCGAAGCCCTTGCAGGCCCACAGCGAGGGGACCTCGACTACCTGCTCGGATTGCGGAACACAGTGCATGCGGCACTCGGGTACGCCCTCGACGCCTTGGAGCACGGAGAGTTGACCAGCCCGCCCCCAGCCGCCTTGCTCGAACAGGCGCGGAAGGCGGCCCGCAACCGGGTAAGCCTCGACACCGTACTTCGGCGATACCTCGCGGGCAACGCTCTTTTGCTCAACCTGGTGATCGAGGAGGGGAGCGCCGCGGGGACTCCCCGGGACGCCCTGCAGCGGATGCTGAGCACCCAGGCGGTCCTGCTCGACCGCCTCCTCGCGGCGGTTGCCGACGAGCACTCGGCCGAGGCGGAAGCGCTGCGAAAGGGCTCTTCGGCAGGGACCCGGCGCCTGCGGATGGTCGAACGCCTGCTGGCGGGTGAGTCGATCCAGACGCTCGAGCTGCGATACGAGCTCGACGGCTTCCACACGGCGCTGATCGCCACCGGAGCCGAGGCAAGGCGAGACCTGCCGGAGATCGCATCCGCCCTGGACCGCAACCTCCTCCTTGTCTGCCCGGACGACACGACCGTCTGGGCCTGGCTCGGGGGGCGGCGCATGCTCGGCTCCGACGAGTTGTTGACAGGCCTAAGTCCCGATTCCGCCGGAGACCTGAGGGTGGCGATCGGCGAGGCCGGAGAGGGGGTCGCCGGCTGGCGCCAGAGCCACCAGCAGGCTCGCGCCGCCTGGCCGATCGCGGGTCACGGACCAGACCCCGCGGTGCGCTACGCCGACGTGGCGATCCTCGCCACGGTCCTTCAGGACGGGCTGCTGCTCGACTCGCTGCGCAAGCTCTACCTCGAGCCGCTCGAGGTAGAGCGGGACCACGGCGAAACGCTGCGCGAAACGCTGCGTGCGTACTTCGCAGCGGAGCGAAGCGCCGCCTCTGCGGCGGCGGCGCTCGGCGTCAGTCGCCAGACGGTGAACACCCGCCTGCGCACAGCCGAGGATCGCATCGGTCGGCCGCTCGGAGGCTGTGGTGCCGAGCTGGAAGCAGTCCTGCGAGTGGAGGAATTTGGGTCGTATGTACCACCGGGGTCGCTTACGGGAACTGTCGCTACATCGCGGTTGTCATCCGACAAGCAGCCGGTCAGCGGCTTTGTCGCATAGCTGGTGCGCCCTCACAGGTGCGTCGCGAGCATGTTTCCCGATGCGGAAAACAACCCAGGCTCGACCTGGGAAAGGAGTCATGCAAATGACCAAGAAGCAAGAAATGCCGGGGCGCAGGGTCTCGGCACTCGGCCTCGCGCTACTCGTCGCCCTGGCCTTCGGTGCCATTGCGGCCAGCGGCGCTCAGGCGCTCGACTGGCAACACCAATCGGGTACCACCGTCCTCTCGGGAACGTCATCGGAAACCGTGGCTGGTACGGGTTCAGGGTTCACCATCGCGAGTACGTTGCTAGGCCAGTCGGTGGAAGTGAAATGCAGCTCGGCGTCGACCAGCGGGTCGATTGTCGGCGGCGGGACCGGCTCCTCAAACATCGGTCTCGGCGGTTGCACCGTTGCCAAACCGTCCCCCAAATGCAGTCTGGCTTCCCAGCCTACCCTCAGCGCAAAAGTCGAACTGGTGCAGGTCGACGGCGTGCTGTTCCAGAAGTTTGTTCCCGCCGGGACGGAGTTCGCGAGGATTGAATTCACCGGCGCCGAATGTCCGCTCAACGAAGCTTCGGCACCGATAAAAGGATCGTTCGCTGGGCGTGAGCTCTCGGGCTCTCTCGCAGCCAACCACTCGCTCTCGTTCACCAAAAGCGAACCTTGGCCCGCAGTGGCGCTGACGTTTGGCACCAAAGCGGCCACCCTCACCGGCGAAGTCACCCAGCACCTCAGCGGCAACATGGCAAATCACGGTTGGCGTTCGATTTGGCAGGAAACCCACGGTGGCTGGGAAGTAGAAGGATCGGCGTTTGCCTCGTCGGAGTCAGCCAGCGTCAGCGGTGGCCCGGTGAAATTCAGCTTCACTATCGCCGGCTCGCCAATTTCCTTCAGCTGCAGCGAATCATCGGCGTCGAGCGCCACGCTCAAACCCGGCGGAACCGAGAGCGTGAATGGGCTCACCTTCTCCAGCTGCATAGTCGAAAAACCGACCAGTGCCTGCTCTTTGCCGAGCAACCAAGTCCAGTTCGCAGGAGTCACCGGCACCTTGACGCGGGTCAACGGCAAAGTCTACGAGAAGTTCGCGGCCAGCAGTCCGGAAGGGACCATCACCACGCTGTCCTTCCAGGGCGGAAGCTGCCCGTTGGCCGGAAACCAGTACGCAGTCAAAGGTACGTTTGCCGGTCTGGGCACGGAATTCGGGATGTACAAGGCAACCCAGCCGCTCGAATTCTCGCAAGCGGCCAATGAAGCGACCGGCAGTCAGCTGAAGATCGGCAGCAATGTCGGAGTCACCATGGCTGGAACCGTCAGCCAGAGCCTATTTCTGAAAGGCAATCCCTGGGGCGCGTACTAGACCGCGCCTCCACTCCAGTCCCGGCGAGGCCCTAGGCCTCGCCGGGAGTTCTGGTGCCTGCTGGTACGCTTGTATTCCAATTGCTTCTGGACCCTGGGGAGGGAGGGAGTGTGATGGAAGGGCTGAGGACGGTGCTTGCGTGGGGGCTCCTGCTGGCCCTATCGGTAACGCTGTGTCTCGGCACCGCCGCGGCCGCATCGCCGCCCGCGATCCCGGAAGCGTGGGTTACCGAAGTGACCGCCACCTCGGCACAGCTGCGGGCGGCGATCGACCCTGAAGGGTTCAGCACCACCTATCGCTTCGAGTACCTGACCGAAGCCGCCTACGAGGCCAATCTCAAAGCGAATCCCTCGGGGGACGGATTTGAAGGCGCGGCGCTCGTGCCGACCTCGGGGTCGGCACCCGTCGGCGGCGGGTCGCAGCCGCTCGGGGTCGTTCAGCACATCGGCTCGCTAGCGCCCCTCACCGCCTATCGCTACCGACCGGTTGCGACGAGCTCGGGGGGGACGACCCCCGGTCCCGAGCGGGTGCTGAGGACCGAGGCGCCGACCAACGTGACGGTTCCCCTCGACGGGCGTGGTTGGGAGATGGTCTCTCCGGTCGACAAAACCGGGGGCGGGGTGGGCACGCCGGAATCGATCTTCGGCGGGGGCGACTTCCAGGCGGGCGCCACGGGGGGGTCCTTCACCTTCTCCTCGCCCTCTTCCTTCGGCGTAGCGGCAGGAGCGCCGCCAGCGAGCCAGTATCTCTCGAGCCGGGGTGGAGGTGGGTGGGCGAGCGCGAACGTCTCGGGACCGACCGAATCTGGGGGCTACGGGGACCAGCCGGACGGCTCGCCGTTCCGGCTCTTCTCCGAAGACCTCTCGCGGGCGGTGATGCTGAAGGCCAGCCGCTGCGCGGTCGCCGGGACCTGCCCGCCCAGCTACTCGCTTTGGCAGGGCGGCAGCCTCAGCTCGCTGCCGACGAAGCCCGGCCTGAGCTTCGAAGGTGCCAGCCCCGACCTAAGCCACCTGGTCTTCCGGGCCAACAGCGGCCTGTACGAGTCGAGCGGCGGTGCACTGGAAACGGTGTCGGCGACGCCTGGGGCGAGGCTCGCCGCTTCCGTCGGCGCCGTCTCCGCCGACGGGCATCGCGTCTACTTCAGCATCGGCGAAGACGGCCCCCTCTTCCTGGGCGAACCTGGCGGGCCGAGCGTGCCGCTGCCCGGAACGAGCGGCGGCGCCGCCTTCCAGGCCGCCTCCGCCGCCGGCTCGGTCGCCCTCTACCTGGTCGGGTCGACCCTTTACCGCTACTCGGCGGCAAGCGAAAGCTCGCAGCCGCTCGGCAGCGGGGTGAGCGGCGTCCTCGGGATCTCACCCGAAGGCGATGTCGTCTACTTCCAGGACGCCGCGGGTCTGAAGCGCTGGCAGGGAGGCGCGACGACGATGATCCTTGCCGGGGCCGAAGCGGCGCTGGCCACCGACTACCCGCCGGCGACGGCGACCGCCCGGGTCAGCGCCGACGGCGCCCACCTCGCCTTCCTTTCGGCTGCCGAAGTGCCGCCCTTCGACAACATCGACGCCAACACGGGACTGCCCGACGCCCAGCTCTACCTCTACGGCCCACCCCCCGGCGGCAGCGCTCCGCGCCTCGTATGCGCCTCCTGCAACCCGACTGGCGAACGCCCGACGGGACCCACCTCGATTCCCGGCGCGGTGGTAAACGGCAGCATCGTCGCCTACCGGCCACGCGTCCTCTCTGGCTCGGACAACCGCGTCTTCTTCGACACCCGCGATCGCCTCGTGACCGGCGACTCCGACTCCCGCTCTGATGTCTACGAGTGGGAGGCCGCGGGTGAAGGTACCTGCGCCGAACCCGAGGGCTGCGTCGGCCTGGTCTCCGGCGGGCGCAGCTCCGGCGGCAGCTTCGTCGACGCCTCCGTCGACGGAGGCGACGTCTTCTTCACCAGCGAAGAATCGCTTGTCGGCGCCGACCCCGGTGCGATCGACGTCTACGACTACCGGGCCGGGGGCGGCTTCCCCGAAGCGCCTTCGCCGATCGCCTGCAACGGGGACGCCTGCCAGCCGCTGCCCTCCGCACCCGAAGACCCCAGCCCTGGAACGCTCGTCACCCACGCCGGCAACCCTCTCCCCAGCTACCTGAAGCCAAAGAAGCACCACAAACACAAGAAGCACCCCCACCACCGCCGGCGGCACCACAAGGGGGAGGACTGATGCGGGCGCGTTACACCGTGCTGGCGGGGTGCCTCGCGGCGTTCCTGCTGCTGGCGGCTCCCGTCGCCGCACAGGCGGCCTTCGGCCTGCGCCCGGGCAGCGAAGGGTTCGAAGTGGCGATCCACGGTGAAGGCGAAGCGCCGGATTCCGAAGCCGGGTCACACCCGGTCGCCCTTGCCGCGACGGTCAACTTCAACCTGCAGGGGGGCGGCCCGTTCACCGAAGGCGACGTCCGGAACCTCGACCTCGAACTGCCGGCGGGGCTGATCGAAAACCCGACCGCCCTGCCGGCCTGCTCGCCGGCGGCCTTCCAGACCGGGCGCTCCTCCCCCTGGGAAGAAAGCCTCTCGGGCGAGAGCTGCCCGGACCGCTCCCAGGTCGGTCTGCTGACGGTGCGCTCTTCTCGCGGCGGTGGCGAAGAGCGAACCTTCGGCCTCTTCAATCTGGCGCCGCCGCCGGGGGTGCCCCTGGAGCTCGGCGCCAACCCCTACGGCTCCCCGATCGTCTTCGTGCCGTCCCTGCGCCAGGCCGATGGCGAATTTGGCACCACTCTGCACGCCTCCCAGATTCCGCAGACGGTCGACGTCACCGGGCTCACCTTGACGATCTGGGGGGTGCCGTGGGCGGCCCTCCACAACCCCCAGCGCGGCAACTGCCTGAACGAGTCAGAGCCCGGCTTCGGCTGGGCGAAATGCACGCCCGGGCAGCCTTCCAAAGTGGAAAACACGCCGCGCCCCTATCTCACCCTTCCCACCTCCTGCGAAGGGCCGCTGGCCTTCGCCGTGCGGGCCGATTCCTGGCAGGCGCCCGGCGCCGCCGTCGAACGGGGGGTGCAGACGCCCGCGCTGAGCGGCTGCGGGATGCTCGGCTTCGATCCGCAGATCGCCGCCCAGCTCTCCGACCCTCGCGCCTCCTCACCCTCGGGCTACGTCTTCGACATCGACGTCGACCAGAGCGGCCTGACCGACCGCGCCCGCCGCGCCGCCAGCCCGATCCGCAAGGCGGCGGTGGCGTTGCCGGAAGGCGTGACGATCAACCCCTCGGTGGGCTCGGGCCTCGGGGTCTGCACGCCGCAGCAGTACGCAGCGGAGACGGCGGGCTCCGCGCCGGGTGCGGGCTGCCCAAACGAATCGAAGATCGGCGACTTCACGGTCCGCAGCCCGATCGTCGCGGAAACGGTCCAGGGCTCGATCTTCCTCGCGGCACCCGGCGACAACCCGTTCGGCTCGATGCTGGCGATCTACCTGGTCGCGAAGTCGTCCCAGCGCGGCATCCTCGTCAAGGTTGCGGGGGAACTGAAGCCCGACCCCGTGATCGGTCGCCTCACCGCGACCTTCGACCGCCTGCCGCAGATCCCCTACGCCCAGCTGGAGATCCACTTCCGCGAAGGCCAGCGCAGCCCGCTGGCGACGCCGGCCTCCTGCGGGACCCTGCAGACCTCCGCCGACCTCACCCCCTGGCGCGACGCCTCACTGGTCCGACACGACTCGCTGGCGCTGCCGATCACGGCCGGGGTGGGGGGTGGCCCCTGCCCGCAGGGCATCGCACCGTTCGCGCCGCAGGCCTCGGGGGGCTCGGCCAACTCCCAGGCCGGCGCCTACAGCCCCTTCTACCTGCACCTGACGCGCACCGACGCCGAGCAGGAGATCACCTCCTACTCGGCGACGTTCCCACCCGGCCTGCTCGGCAAGCTGGCCGGCATCCCCTACTGCCCCGACGCGGCGATCGCGGCGGCGGCGGGGCGCTCCGGGGTGGAGGAGCGCGACCGGCCCTCCTGTCCCGCCGCGTCGCGGATTGGCCGCACGATCGCCGGCTACGGAGTCGGGACGGTTCCCACCTACGCGCCCGGCGGCCTCTACCTGGCCGGCCCCTACCGTGGCGCCCAGGTCTCGGTGGTGGCGATCGACTCGGCCCTGGTTGGTCCCTTCGACCTCGGCACGTTGGTGGTGCGCTCGGCGATCCGCCTCGACCCGGTCACCGCGCAGGCCTCGATCGACGCCACCGGGACCGACCCGATCCCCCACATCGTCGACGGCATCCCGATCCACCTGCGCGACGTCCGCGTCTACATCGACCGGCCCGAATTCACGCTCAACCCGACCAGCTGCGACCCGATGCGGATCGCCTCGGCGCTGAACGGCTCCGGGCCCAGCTTCGGCACGGCGGCCGACGACAGCCTGGCGACGGCGATTGCCTCCTTCCAGGCGTTCAACTGCGGCTCGCTGGGCTTTCGCCCAGGTGTGGCATTGCGGTTGAAGGGCGGCACCACGCGCAGCCGCCACCCCTCGCTGCAGGTGACGGTGCGCCCGCGCCCGGGCGACGCCAACATCGCCGCCGCGTCGGTCGCCCTGCCGCCCTCGCTGTTCCTCGACCAGGCCAATATCGAAGGGGTCTGCACCGGCAAGCAGTTCGCCGCCCAGGCCTGCCCCGCCAACTCGATTTACGGCCGTGCGCGCGCTTACACCCCGCTCCTCGAAAAGCCGCTGGCGGGGCCGGTCTACCTGCGGACCTCCGAGCATCTGCTGCCCGACCTCGTCTTCGCGCTTCGCGGCGACGGCTTCGAGGTCGACCCGGCGGGCAGGATCGACTCCTACAAAGGGGGGATCCGCGGCACCTTCCCGACCATCCCCGACGCGCCGGTGAGCAAATTCGAACTGGTGATGCGGGGTGGGAGCAAGGGCCTCCTGCAGAACTCCGCGAACGTCTGCGCGGGACCGCAGTTGGCAACGGCGCGGCTACTGGGACAAGCCAACCGCGGCTGGGCCTTCCAGCCGGCGGTGAAGGCGAAGTGCGGGAAGCGAAGCGGCCGCCCCCCCGATGGCGGCCACAAGAAGAAGGGAGCAGGTCGATGAGGGGAGCACGTTCGCCGCGAGCCCTGCTGTACGCGTTGGCGGTGGCGGCCTGCCTGCTGCTTGCCCCCGCCTCCGCCCAGGCCAACCGCCCACTGCAGAGCGAAGCCGCGCTGGAAACCAAAGCGCCCTTCGGCCCTCCGCAGGGGCAGATCGAAGGCGCCTGTGGGCTGGCCGCGACTTCCACTCAGCTCTTCGTCTCCGACTATTACCACCGGGTCGTCGACAGGTTCTCGCTCGCCGGCGCCTACCTTTCGCAGGTTGCCCTGCCCGGCGGGCCGATCGGCGGTCTCGGGATCAACTCGCTGGATGGCACCTGCGCCCTGGCGGTGGATTCCGCGGGAAGCCTGTATGCCAACGAATGGCACCAGGGGGTGCGCCGGCTGCTGCCGAGCACTCTCGTCTTCGACCAAGGGCACGAATCGACCGGCGTCGCCGTCGACCCGGCGAGTGGCGATGTCTACGTAGACGATCGCACCGCCGTCGCCGTCTACGAACCCTCGGGCGCGCCGGTTGAAGTGGGGGGGCAGCCGCTGAGGATCGGGGTCGGCAGCCTCGAGGACGCGTATGGCCTGGCCGTCGCCGGCGGGCGGGTCTACGTCCCCGACGCAGGCACCGGCACCGTCAAGGTCTTCGAACCGTCGGTGGACCCCGCGGCGCCGGTGGCGACCATCTCCCACCCCTTCGTCTCGCTGGTCGACGCGGCGGTCGCGGTCGACCCGACCAACGGCCACGTGGTCGTCGTCGACGACACCCAGCCCGGCTTCGAACACCCCGGGGCGTCCCTGCTGGAGTTCGACTCCACGGGCGCGTTCCTCGGGCAGCTCGCCTGCAACCCGGTCGACGGGCAGCCCAGCGGGATCGCCTTCGACTCCGGCGGCAACCTCTACGTCACCAACGGCAACGGCGAAGGCTCGAACGTCTTCAGGTACGGGCCCTTTACGGCGGGCGCCGTGCCGACGCCCACCTGCGCCGCGGTGGCGAGCGCGGGAGGGCACGGCTCCTCGCTGGCTAAAGGAATCAGCGGCGCGCCCCCGGCCACCCCCGCGGCGAGCAAGTCGCCCGCCTCGCCCGAACCCGCGGCCACGGCCTCCGAGGTGGTCCAGCAGGGTCACGCGCGCGTCTCCTTCGACGCCGCGCTGGCCCCGAAGAGGCTGCCCCGCCACGGCAGCGCCGCGGTGCGCCTCTCCTTCTCCACCGAGATCGTCGCCGTGGACGGCGGCAAGGTGCCCCAGCTGCGACGCGTCTCGATCGGGTTCAATCGCGCCGGGCGCATCGACCCCAGCGCCCTACCGGCCTGCGCGCTCGACGACATCCAGCCCGCCACCACGGCCGCCGCCCGCGCCGCCTGCTGGCGCTCCCTGGTCGGTCAGGGCACCTTCTCGGCCGACGTGCGCCTGCCCCAGCAGTCGCCCTTTCCCTCCCAGGGCAAGGTGCTCGCCTTCAACGGGCGCTACCAGGGGCGCCCGGCGATCCTCGCCCACGTCTACGGCACCAGCCCCGTCCCCACCTCCTTCACGCTTCCGTTCGAGATTGGCGCCGCCAAGGGCACCTACGGGACGGTCCTGCGGGCCTCGCTGCCCGAAGTGGCCGGCGAGGCCGCCGCGATCACCGGCCTCACCCTCACCCTCGGGCGCAGCGTCGGCTCGGGCGCTCACCGCCTCTCCTTCATCAGCGCCGGCTGCCCCGCCCCGGCGGGGTTTCCCGGCGCCGTATTCCCGCTGGCCCGCGCCAGCTTCGGGTTCCCCGGTGCCACCCTGCACTCGACCCTGACGCGGAGCTGCCGGGCAAGCGGGTGACGCGGCGGCGGTGATCGACCACATCCCGGGCCATCTACCATGGTTTCGGGACTTACGTGGGGACCGTCGCCAAATTCGCCGCTCGCATGGCGCGTCTCTGCGCCCTGATCGTCGCCGCCGCCATCTGGATGGCGCCGCCCGCCGCGGCCGCCGCTCCGGCTCCCGCCTGGTCGATCGTCGTCAGCGCCTATCCCACTCACTTCGCCAACGGCATGACCGGCGGCAAAGACAAGCTCCCGGGGTATCTGCTGCTGGTGACCAACTCGGGCGGCGACGCCACCAGCGGCGAATTCACGATCACCGACTCGCTGCCGGCGAGGCTGAGCTTCGCGACCGCGGCCGGCGCCTCCGGGACCTACGGAGGGGCGCAGACCGGACTGACCTGCAGCGTCGCCTTCAAGACCGTCACCTGCCGCGGCGGCGAACCGAGCCTGCAGCCGGGCGAGACGGCGCAGGTGCTCGTTCCGGTCAACGTGGCGCCGGGCTCCTCGAGCGCCGTCCTGAGCAAAGCGGCTGTCTCCGGTGGGGGGGCGGCGCCGGTGGCAACCAGCACGACGACGCCGATCGCGAGCGAACCGCCTCCCTTCGACTTCCTTCCCGGGCCGGCGGGTCTCGCCGGTGGCATCTCCGAAGCGGACGGATCCGATGCCACCCTGGCCGGCTCGCATCCCTACCAGTTCCGCGTCGGCATCAACTTTCCGACCCAGCTGTCCGGCGAAGAACTGCTTGCCGTTGGCGGCGGGGTGCGGGACCTCGGCTTCGCCCTGCCGTCCGGCCTCGTCGTCAACCCGAACGTGGTGTCGCGGCGCTGCACCGAGTCCGAGCTCGTCGGGGCCGGGTGCCCGGCCGCCGCGCAGATCGGGACCGTCGCGCTGGTGCTCTCCCCCACCAACGGGCCCCCCACGGTGGAAACGGCCGCGCTCTACGTGATGGTGCCGCCCCCCGGGGTGGCGGTCGAGCTCGGTCTCGCGGTGATCGAAGGCGCGTCCCTGCATCTGCTCGGCAGGCTGCGCAACGACGGCAGCTACGGGCTCTCCGCCGACATCGACGACATCCTCGCCAGGGTCCCGATCCTCGGTGCCGACGTGACCCTCTGGGGCGAGCCATCCGACCCGAGCCACGATTCGCTTCGGGGCGACTGCGCCCACAGCGGCGGTACCTGTCCGGTGGAACGGACCCATGCCGCGCTTCTCACCCTGCCGGGCTCCTGCGGGGCGCCGCTGACGATTGCCGCCAGCGCCGACAGCTGGCTCGAACCCGGCGTCTTCGCCCTGCGCGGCATCGAAAGCCCCGCCGTCTCGGGCTGCAGCTCACTGGGCTTCGCCCCGACCCTCACCGCCAGGCCGACCACTGCGGTGTCCGACTCTCCGACCGGCCTGGGCATCGACCTCCACCTGCCGCAGAGCGTCGACTACGACGGTCGCGCCGGGGCGGCGGTTCGCGACGCCCAGGTGAGGCTGCCAGAAGGCATGACCGTGAACCCCGCGGTGGCGACCAGCCTCGCGGCATGCACGGCCGGCCAGGTGGGGCTGGCGACCGCGGCCGGCCAGACCCCGATCGGCTTCACCTCCTCGCCCGCCGCCTGCCCGGACGACGCCAAGATCGGCAGCGCCGAGATCGACACGCCGATCCTCGACCGGCCGCTGACCGGCGGCGTCTACCTGGCGAGGCCCGGTGAAAATCCGTTCGGCACGCTGCTCGCCCTCTACGTCGCGATCGACGATCCCGCCACGGGCATCGTCGTCAAGCTCCCCGCCCGCATCGGTGCCGACTCGCGCACGGGCCGCCTCACCCTGCACCTCGACGACCTTCCCCAGCTGCCGATCGAAGACGTCAAGCTCAGCCTTTTCCAGGGGTCGCGCGCGGTCCTCAAGACGCCGATCGGATGCGGCACCCACACCACCACCTCGGAGCTCACCCCCTGGAGCAGCCCGGAAGGCCAGAACGCGACGCCCGCCGACAGCTTCCCCACCAGCGTCGCCGTCGCCGGTGGCGCCTGCCCCGCGGGCGAAGCGGATGCGCCCAATCGGCCGTCCTTCTCGGCGGGAGCCGTCGTGCCGCGAGCCGGCGCCTACAGCCCCTTCGTCCTGCGGGTGAGCCGGGGCGACGGCTCGCAGCGCCTCGCCGCGATCGACGCCGTCCTCCCCGCCGGCGTGACCGCCAGGCTCGCGGGGGTTCCGACCTGCTCCGACGCCGAGGTTGCCGCCGGCCACTGTCCCGCCGCATCCCAAGTCGGCAGCGTCAGCGTCGCGGCCGGCGCGGGCCCAAGCCCGCTGTCGCTGACCGGGGGCGCCTACCTCGCCGGTCCATATAAGGACGCCCCGCTGAGCCTGGCGGTCGTGGTCCCGGCTCTCGCCGGTCCCTTCGACCTGGGAGCCGTGGCCGCGCGGGTCGCCCTCTACGTTGACCCCCGCTCCGCCCAGGTCCACGCCGTCTCGGACCCACTGCCGACGATCCTGCGCGGGATCCCGCTTGACATCCGCTCGCTTGCCGTCGTTCTGGACCGACCCGGCTTCATCCTCAACCCAAGCTCCTGCGAGCCCCAGTCGATCGCGACGACCGTGGCTTCGTCGTTCGGTCAGCCGGCATCTCTCGGCGACCGCTTCCAGGTGGGCGGCTGCGGCACCCTCGGCTTTCGGCCCAAGGTCTCCGTGCGTCTCCTCGGGCCGACCCATCGCGGCGCTCACCCGGAGCTCCGCACGGTGCTGACGCCGCGCGCCGGCGACGCCAACATCCGCGGCGCCGCGATCACCCTGCCCGGCACCGAGCTGCTCGACAACCGCCACATCGGGACGACCTGCACCGCGACCCAGTTCGCCGCCGAGCGCTGTCCCGCTGCTTCCGTCTTCGGCTACGCGAAAGCCTGGACGCCGCTGCTCGGGCGGCCGCTGGAAGGGCCGGTCTACCTGCGCGCGAGCAAGCACCGGTTGCCCGATCTGGTGGCCTCGCTGGGCGGGCAGGTCCACGCCGATCTGAGCGCTCGCGTCGACTCGGTGCGCGGGCGCCTCCGCGTCGCGCTCGGGGCGCTGCCCGACGCCCCGCTGAGCAAAGTCGTGCTGACGATCGCGGGCGGCCGGCGGGGCCTGCTCGTCAACACCGGCGGGCTCTGCGCCGGAAAGCCCCGCGTGAGCGCGGCTTTCACCGGCCAGAACGGCAAACGACACGACATCTACCCGATCTTCAGGACGGACTGCGGGAAGACGAGATAGCGCCCCGCGGACCGCGAGCGGGTTCTCCATCGTTCCACCTGCTTGACCAACTTGACCAAGTGCCTGATATCCTCAGCGCATGGCGCGGACTGTCGGCATCGGCGAGGCGAAGACCAACTTCTCGAAGCTTGTCCGCCGGGCCGAGGCGGGCGAGGAGATCGTGGTGCGACGCGGCCAGGAGCCGGTGGCGCGGATCGTGCCGATGGACAAGCGCGGTGGCGTTCACGGCTTCGGCTCAATGAAGGGCGAGATCCGCATCGGCCCCGATTTCGACGAGCCGCTCGCGGACTTCGCCGAGTACGAATAGGCCCCACCGCCGATGCTGCTCGACTCCCACGCTCTGCTGTGGTTTGTCGCGGGCGACGAGAGACGGATCGGCAAAGCGCTGCGCGCTCGCATCGAAGCCGAGGCGACGACGGTCAGCGCCGTCAGCCTTTGGGAGATCGCGATCAAGGCCTCCCTCGGCAAGCTCGAGGCGCCTGACGATCTTCCGACTCGGGTCCAACAGCTCGGGTTCGAGCTGTTGCCGGTCACGGCCGAGCATGCCTGGCGGGTGCGATCCTTGCCGCGACACCATCGCGACCCCTTCGACCGGCTGCTGATCGCCCAGGCTCAGGTGGAGCGTCTGCCGGTCGTGACGATCGACCCGGCGTTTGTCGCCTACGACGTGACGGTGGTCTGGGATTCGGACTAGGTGTCCCGGGAGGGGCGCGAAAGCATCGGCCCGCCGAGTTCTGCCTCGACCCAGCTTTCGGAACAAGAACGTACCCCAACCGGGCCTTCGCTGACGTAGAATCTCCCTCCAATGGGAGGGATTTTCGGTTGGTGAAGTACCGGGGACCCCTCGCGGGCCTTGCCGCCGTGCTGCTCGCCTGCGTCTTGCTTGGCGTGCTCGGGCTGAGGGTCGAGGAGAAGCTGGCGCCGCTCTCGCTGAATGTGCCCGGGACCTCGGCGGCCGAGGGAGAAGACCTGGCGAGGAGCCACTTCGGTGACTCCTCGCCGTTCGCGGTGCTGCTGCGGGGGCCGGCCGCGGCGATCGACCGTCAAGGGACGGCGCTGGTCCGGGCGCTGCGCGCGGATCCGCGCGCGACCGTGATCTCTCCCTGGGATCGGGGTTCGGTCTCGGCGCTGCGACCGAGCCCGCACAAGGCGCTGGTTTTAGTTGACTACCACGTACCGCTTGCAAAGGCCATGAGCGATACCGCTCCAGCCTTGGAACGTACGCTCAAGGCACGGATCCGGGCGCCGGTGGTGGCGACGCAGTCGGGGTTTGCGACCGTCTCCCGGGCGCTGCAGGAGGAATCGCTGAACTCGACCGAGCGGGCGGAGCTGCTGGCGGCGCCGCTGCTGATCCTCGTCCTGCTGCTGGTCTTCCGCTCGGCGGTCGCCGCCGCGATCCCGCTCGCCTTCGGTGCGCTGACGGTGTTCGCCGGGCGCGGGGTGCTGGCCCTGCTGACTTCGGTGATGACGATCGACGCGCTCTCGCTCGTCGTCTGCACGATGATGGGCCTGGCGCTGGGGGTCGACTACTCGCTGTTGATCGTCTCCCGCTTCCGCGAGGAGCTCGAGGCGGGACGCAAGCCCTGGGAGGCCGCGACGATCGCCCGCGCGAGCGCCGGGCGCACGACCTTGTTCGCCGGCGCCACCCTGGTCGTGGCCGTCGTCGGCTCGGCCTTCCTCCAGCCCGGCTCGCTGCTGCTCTCGCTGGCGACCACGGTCGGGGTCGTGACCGTGATCAGCGTCGCCGTCTCGACCCTGGCGGTGCCGCCGCTGCTGGCTCTGCTCGGCCCCCGGATCAACGCCGGCCGGATCGGCAGGCGCCGCCCGCCCCGGTCGCGCTCGACCGTCGCCGGTGCCGCCACTGCGGCACTTCGCAGGCCCGCGCTGGCGGCCTGCCTCGTCGCGGTGCCGCTGGTCCTGCTGGCGCTGCCGACCCTCGCCTTCACCACCGGCGCCCCGGGCATCGACGAGCTGCCGGGCTCCAACCAGGCGCGCCATGACGCGGAGACGATTGACGCCGCGGTGGGGCCGGGCTGGGAGGCCCCCTTCATCCTCGTCGCCGCGACCGAAGAGGGCCCGATCACGACCAAGGGAAAGCTGGCGCTGCTCTCTCGGTGGCAGCGCCGCATCGCCGCCGAGCCCGGGGTGCGCGCCGTGATCGGCCCCGGCCCGATCGCCAACGCCGCCGCCCCTCTCCGCCGCCTCGGCAATTCCCTCACCGCCGTCGATGGGCCGATAAGTCGATCTGGAGGCGACATATCGGCCCATCGGCCGGCAATTGGGGAGCTCGAACGGCTTGGGCCGGGGCTGCGCCGCGCGGCGCGGGCGGTGACGCAGCTGCGGGGTGGGATCGCGGAAGGGGCCGAAGGCAGTGGGCTGCTGGCTGACGGCTCCGAACGAGCCGCGGCCGGAGCCGGGCTGATCGCCAAGGAACTCGGGCGCGCGGCGGGGCGCGGGGAAGAAGCGACGGCGGCGATCGGGCGCCTGGAAGCGGGAAGCAAGCGGCTCGCTGACGGTCAGCGCAAGACCGCGGTCGGGAGCCTGACCCTGGCGCTGGGCCTGCGCTCGCTGCTGCCGCGTGTGAACGGTGGCGAGCTGGCGCGGGCGCGCAAGCTGGCCAAGCAGCTCGAAGTCGCGGCGGCCACCGACCCCTCGCTGGAGGTCGCCGCCAACCAGGCGCGGGTCCTCGCCCGCACGATCGCCCTCAACCGCAACGAAGTGCGCCAGCTGCGCGAAGTCGCCAATGGGGTCAACGGCGGCCTCAACCGCCTCGTCCCCGGTGGCAGGCGGCTCGAACACGGAGTGGGGGAGCTCTCGCGGGCGGCCGGCGGCCTCAGCGGCGGCCTGCAGCGCCTCGGCGGCGGCGCCGAACGGCTCGCCGGCGGCCTGATCGAACTCCAGGGCGGTGCCGACACCCTGCAGGCCGGCCTCTCCAAAGGCTTCCAGCGTTCCTACCCGCTGCAGGCGAAGCTGCGGCAGACCGGCGTCCGCGTCTCCGCTGTGGCGGCTCCGCTGGCGATCGGGGCCCGCCAGCTGCAACGTCAATCGCCCCACCTCTTCGACTCCGGCTACTTCGTCCTCTCGGCGCTCGACGGCGCGCCGGCCCCAGACCGCGCCGCCGCCGGCGAGGCGATCAGCGTCGGCACTGGCGGCCAGGCGGCGCGGATGCTGATCGTCTCCACCCACCCCTTCAACACCGCGGGCTCGCGCGCGACCGGCGCGCGCCTGCTCGCCGACGCCGAGCGAATCGGCCGCGAAGGCAACCTGCGCATCGGCCTCACCGGCGGCGCCGCCACCCTCAACACCTACGGCGCCGCGACCAAGGAACGCTTGCCGTTCGTGCTCGGCGCCTTCGTCCTCTTCACCCTCCTCGCCCTGATCTTCATCCTCCGAGCGCCGCTGCTGGCGCTGCTCGCGGTGGGCCTCAACCTGGCCACGGTCGCGGCGGCGATCGGGGTGATGACGCTGGTCTGCCAGATCCCCGCCGGCTACCCGCTCGGCGGCCATCCCTACGTCGACACGGTCGGCGCCGGGGCGATCTTCGGCGTCACCTTCGGGCTCTCGATCGACTACGCGGTCTTCCTGATCGCCCGCATGCGCGAGCGTTACGAAGTCGACGGCGACAATCGCGCCGCGATCGAGTTCGGGCTGGAGAAGACGGCGAGGGTGATCACCGGCGCCGCGGCGATCATGGCCGCCGTCTTCGTCTCCTTCGCGCTGGCGCCGATCGCGACGGTGAGCCAGATGGGGGTGGGGCTGACGGTGGCGATCCTGCTCGACGCCACCGTGGTGCGGATCGTCCTGCTGCCGGCGCTGATGCTGCTGCTCGGCGACCGCGTCTGGCACGTGCCGCCCCTGCTCGACCGCATCCTTCCGCGCCGCAACGTGCTCTCTCCCAGAGCGGGCGCGACCGAGGCCTAGACGGAAACGCCAGGAGAGGAAGTCAGACGAATGAACGCAACCAGGAGGAAGGTCCGGCGCCGCGCCGCGATCGGAATCGCCCTGTTCGGCGCCGCGCTGCTGATCGTCGCGGCTGCCGCGAGCGCTGCCGAAGCGCCGACCCGCGACGAATACGTGAGCGGCCTGGAGCGCATCTGCAAGCCCGACGCCGAGGCGACCCAGCGGGCGATGAAGGGCGCGCGTGGCGACATCCGCGCCGAACGGCTCGCCGTCGCGGCCGAGAAGTTCGCCGCCGCGACTTCGATCTTCGGCTCGACCCTGAAGCAGATCGTCGCGGCTCCGCGGCCGCCGGTCGACGCGGCGAAGCTGGGCAAGTGGTTCGGCTACCTGAAGGCCCAGGAGTCCTACCTGAGGCAGATCACCGCCCAGCTCCGGGCCGACCACGCGATCCAGGCGCAGCGGCTGACCGCCCGCTTCATCCACAACGGCAATCTCGCCAACAACGTCACCCTCGCCTTCGGCTTCGACTACTGCAGCTTCAAGTTCTCCAGGTACGGGTGAGACAGGCGGGGCTGCCAGGCCGCGCGATGGCCCGGGCGCTCGGCGCGCTGGTGGCGCTGGCACTGCTCGGCGGCCTGCTCGCCGGCCTCGCCAGCGGCGAGCGCAGCCAGCGGGGCAACCTGATCGTCTCCCTCGACGGCGGCCTTTCGCCGCTGAGGCTGCCGCGCCAGCGGCCGGCACCGGTGGCGGTGCATCTCGAGGGTGGGCTGCGGACCGCCGACGGCTCGCTGTTGCCGCGGGTGACGAGGATCGAGCTGGGCCTGCCGGGTCAGGGCATTCTCTCCACGCGCGGCCTGCCGGTCTGCCCGCGGCGACGGCTGCTGAATACCAAGCGCCCCGAAGCGCTCACCACCTGTGGCCCGGCGCTGATCGGCCACGGTCGGTTGGAAGCGGAAGTCGTGGTTCCGCACCAGGCGCCGTTCACGATCGAGGCCCGCCTGCTCGCCTTCAACGGCCGCTTCGACGGCGCACGGGCGGTGCTCCTCCACGCCACCGCCGACAACCCTCCGATCTCGGTCGTCCTCCCATTCCGCATCCGCTCCGGCGGCGGTCGCCTGGGGACCGTCCTGATCGGCGACCTGCCCCGGGCGCTGGGCCCGTTGCCGCACTTCGCGGGCTTCGAGATGACGCTCTCGCGCCATTACTCCTACCGTGGCGAGAGCCGCAGCTACCTCAGTGCCTCCTGTCCGATCCCGCCGCGCTTGACCGCCGGCTTCTTCTCCTTCGCCCGAGTGGATCTGACTCTCGCCGACGGGCGCCGGATCGGCACCGGCATCGTCCGCGGTTGCCGGGCGCGCTGATGGCGAAACGCCCAGATTCACTGAGCAAAGATTCATCCAGAGGGGACGCTTTGGTCTGTTAGTGTTCCTAATTTGGGAACCGGCGAGGGTAAGGCGTGACGGAGTTGGACGGAGGCGCAAACGGCGGCGGGGCTGGATCATCTCGGGACCTGCCGGGCGAGTTCCCGATCGCGATGGCGGGGCTCGAGACCGCAGTGCTCGACGCCTGTGCGGGAGCGTCGGAATGGCCCGCGCAGATCGCCGCCGGGATCTATGCAGGTGTCGACTTCGCAATCGCCAACCCGACTGTCGCCCGGGCGCTCACGATCGACGCGGCCGTGGAAGCAGACTGCATGCGGCGTTATGAACGGGTGATCGGTCGCCTCGCCGGCTTCATCCGGATCAAAGCGCCGCTCGCCGCGCGTCTGCCCGGCTCCACCGACGAGGCGCTGGTGGCGGGGATAGTCGGCTTGGTCGGGGACCACATCCGTGTCGGCCGTCTCGACCGTCTGGCCGAGCTGCGGCCGGAGCTCGTTCTGCTCACATTGCTGCCCTACCTGGGCTTCTCCGAGGCGCAGCGCTGGTCGAACCAGGTGGCCGGCGCCCGGGCCGACGAGGCTTGACATTATGGTCCGCATATGTTCTCATTCGAAAACCGCTGCCGGCGGCCGGCCAATCTGTTCGTCGGACTTGCGGACCTGGTACCAGGCTCGGACCGTCCCGCCCATCCCTGCGCGGCCACGGTCCATGTGCGCAAACGCCATGACCCGGGGGCGCTCCCTGCGCCTCCGGGTCGTTTGCGTCAGCGCCGCTGGTGCCGCATGAAGGCGACGATCGGCCGCACTGCCGGGCCGGCTGAGCGCAGCAGGCGCTCGCGGATCGCCTGCGCGTAGTCGCTCTCCGCTGCGGCGTCGCTGAGGTAGAAGCCGGCAACTCCGGTCAGGATCGCGGCGTGCCGGCGGCTTCGGCGCAGCCCGGCGAGGCCGGAGCGGGCGAGGTGGGCGATCAGGTCGAGGCGCGCCGCCGCGTGCTCGTTGCCGTCGTAGTAGGCGATGTAGTTGTGGGCGCCGGCGACCGCGTCCTCGTCGCGGTCGATCAGGTCGTCGAGCAGGACGGTGAGAGCGCCGATCGAGGGAAAGTATGCGGCGTCGATCCGCTCGGCTTCGGCGGCGGCGGTCCCCGGGTCGGCGGCCGCCGCGATCAACGCGTGCGCGGCCACCGAGGAGCTGGCCCCGGCCGCGACCTCCCACCAGCGGTAGACGGGCGGCGCCTCTTGGGTCAGCGCCCAGGCTTCGAGCCCGGCGCGGTCCCTGTGCTCGGCCGCGTGGGTGACCGCCTGGCCTTCGCCGCAGCGGCCGACGGCGCGCTCGAGGACGGTGGCGACGGCGGCTTGGGACGGCAGCCGGCGGACGCTGTCGCGGTAGGCGTCGAAGAGACGATCGAGGTACTCGCTGTCGCCGTCCGCGCCTCGCTCGCCCAGCGTGTCGAGGTAGTCGACCGCAACCTGCAGCGCCACCATCGCCCGCACCGCCGTCGGCCGCGTCGGCCGCGGCGCCAGCGTCGCGAAGACCGCCGTCGCCTCGACGTTGAGCGCCTTCTCCTCCAGCGCCGCCTGCGCCTCGGCGCGGAGCGCGGGGTCGGCGATCGCCGCGGCAGCATCGCGCCAGCGCTCCAGCTCGCGCTCCACCCGGGGCAGGACGCGGCCTTTGTAGAGGGCCAGCGCGGCCACGGCCGCCAGCGCCTCTCTTGTGCTTGCCGTCACCGTCCCAGCCTATGTCGGTCCCGCCACACATACTGCGGGGCCGATGCGCTCGCTCTCACGCGACCCCCGCAAGTTGGCGGCGATCTACGCCGGCGGCGTCCTCGGGGCGCTGATTCGGGTCGGCCTGGCGCAGGCGGCGTCGACCGGGCCGGGCCAGTGGCCGTGGGCGACCTTCGCCGTGAACATGGCGGGCGCACTGCTGCTCGGCTACTTCTTCGCCCTCTTCCGCGACCACCCGCCGGAGAAGCTCCACCACCCGCTGCTCGGGGTCGGCCTCTGCGGCACCCTGACCACGTTCTCGACCATGCAGCTGGAGCTCTACGAGATGGTCGACGGCGGCCGTCTCGGGCTCGCGGCCGGCTACGCGGCGGTCACGATCGCCGCCGGCTACCTCTTCCTGCGACTGGGGATCGCGCTGGAGGCGCGCCGTGGCGCCTTTCTCGGCAAATACGCGGATAAAGCGCCAAGGGACGGCCCGCTGTGACGGCGCCGGGCTGGATCGCGGTCGGGCTGCTGGGCGGGGTCGCGGCCGCGGCGCGCTTCCTGATCGACGCCGAGATCGCGGCCCGCGTCGAGACCCCGTTCCCGCTCGGCATCCTCGCGATCAACCTCAGCGGTGCCTTCGCGCTCGGCCTCGTCGCCGGCGCCTCCCTGCACGGCCAGGTCCTGGTGATCGTCGCCGGCGGCGGCATCGGCTCCTTCACCACCTTCTCGACCTGGATCCTCGACTCGCACCGGCTACGCGAGGCTGGCCTCGGCCGGGCGGCCTGGCTCAACGTCGGTTTCTCACTGGTCGCCGGATTCCTCGCCGTCAGCCTCGGCCACTGGCTCGGCGGCATCCTCTAAAACGGTCCCAAAGTCGTCCGGGATCGTCTCTACTTTGAATCGGGAGATGAGCGAGCAGACTCTGTTCCCGACTCCAGACCAGACCGCCGCCGCCACGGCCGCGCCGGCGCCCGCAGCGGCCGCCGAGGAGGCCGCGCCGTCGAGGTCGACGCCCACCCCGGCTGCGGAGGCCGCCGCGCCGTCGACGCCGGCCGAGCGGGTCGCCCTGCGCGACCTCGAGGACGGTCAGCGGCTGCGGGGGATCTACGCGGTGCGCCAGCGCGAGCTGCGGCGCAAGCGCAACGGCGAGCCCTGGCTGCGGCTCTCGGTCGGCGACTCCAGCGGCGTCGCCGAGGCGATCTGCTGGGAGGACGCCGAGACGCTCTACGCGCTCTGCGCGACTGGCTGCGCGGTCCACGTCACCGGCGTCTTCGAGATGAGCGAGCGCTGGGGGGCGAAGATCAAGATCGCCGAGCTGCGCGAGGCGGAGCCGCACGAGTTCGAGCCGGACGAGCTGGCGCCCGAGTCCGACGTCGCGGTGGACGACCTCGAGGCCGATCTGCGCTCGCTGCTGGCGACGATCCAGGACCCGCAGCTGCGGCTGCTGCTCGACTCCTTCTTCGCCCCGGGCAGCGAGGCCTGGGCCCGCTTCCGCGACGCGCCCGCGGCCAAGACCTATCACCAGGCCTACCGCCACGGCCTGCTCGAGCACACGCTCTCGGTCGCCCAGGCGGTCAGCGCCGCTTCCAACTTCTTCCCCGGCATCGACCGCGAAGTCGCCGTCACCGGCGCCCTCCTGCACGACATCGGCAAGACAGAGGCCTACAACGACGACCCGCTGGCGATCGACCTCACCGACCTCGGCCGCCTGCAGGGTGAGATCCCGCTCGGCTACTACCTGGTGCGCCGTCAGATCGAGGAGCTCCCCGGCTTCGACCCGGCGCTCGCGCAGGCCGTCCTCCACATCATCCTCAGCCACCACGGCCAGCTCGAGCACGGCTCCCCGGTCGTCCCCGCCACCCGCGAGGCCGTCCTCGTCCACATGATCGACAACCTCGGCGGCCGCCTCGGCAGCTTCGACCGCCTCGAGCGCCAGCTCCCCGCCGGCGAGTCCTGGTCGGGCTTCGACCGGGCGCTCTCCGGTTCGGCCTACTTCGGCCAGCGTGCCGCCTAGCTCGCGCGCCGTCGCGCCAGCAGCGTTGCGACCCGCTTGAGCACGCTCTCCGGTTCGCGGTGGAAGCGGACGTCGGTGACCCGGATCAGCTCGATCCCGGCCAGCATCAAATCCTCGTCGCGGAAGTGATCGCGCTCGAAGGCGGTGTTGGTGCCGTGGGTCGCGTAGGTATCGAGTTCGACCGCGAAGCGCTGCTCGGGCCAGTAGACGTCGAGCTCGAAGCCGGCCTCGACGAAGTTGGTCGCCGGTCGCGGGAGCCCGGCCGCCAAGACCGCTTCGAAGAAGAGCCGCTCGAAGCCGGAGCGGGTGAATGGCACCGGCTGGTAGAGCGCGATCGCTTGGCGCAGCCGTCCCCAGCCCGCGTGTCCTCGACTGCGCCCGAGCAGCTCCTCGACCGGCGCCAGGTCGAATTGCTTCAGCTCCTCGCTGCGCTCGAGCATCCGCTGCAACTGCGAGAAACGAGACTCCCCGGCGCAGTCGAGCAGCGTGCGCGGCAGGGAGGTGACCGGGATTCCCTCTTCGAGCGCCCGGTCGGCCTCGGTCAGGATCCGCGAATGGTGGAGGTGGATCGGTGCTCGTGGCTTACGCGGCTGCGGCGAGGTCACGTGCAGCGGTGCCGGTCCATATCGCAAGATCCCCCACAGCCAGGCAGCTGAACGGTGGCTGAGCAGTGCACCCGGTCCGCAGGCGAGGACCGCCGCTAAGCAGCGGCCGTGGGCCGGGAGGAGTCGGTGGCCGACTGCGTACACCCCGCGGTGCAGGAGATGCAGCCGCCCCGAAGCCACTTCGCGTTGAACGGCCTTGCGCGAGTAGCCGAGCTGCCTCTCGAGCTGCCGGATAGAGACCACGCCGTGCTGTCGCTCCGCCAGCTGAGCTAAGCCAGGTCCCGAGCCTCGACGCACAGGCCCCGAGACCCGGCGCACGGGCGCCAACCCGAAGCTCGGTCCCGTCCCCGACCCGTGCGGCAGTCCTTTGTGACGCATAGGGGTACAAAGGACTGCCGCACCAGCTTTCCCCCCGGTACTTCCTATCGCCGCGCCGAAAGTGGGCTTAGAACTTCACGGTGCAGCGCTGGATCTTCTGCACGTCGCCGTGGGAGCGCTGGATGCACCTGACCAGGCGCTTCGGGCTGCCCTCCTTCTTGGCGGCGTGGAAGGAGTGGCGGATCTGGCGCTCGACCTGGCGGTTGACGTCCTCGATCGTGCCGGAGATGTCGGTGAGGTCGGTTCCATGCGTGCCGAAGGACTTTTCGAAGCTCTTGTTGGCGTTCTTGATCGCGTTGTCGGTCGTGTGCAGAACCGGCTTGACGATGAAGAAGTAGGCGGCGGCGAGGATGCCGACGCTGACCAGAAGCCGGATAACGCCGGAAGTGAGGGTGCCGAAGATGTTGCGCAGGATGTCCATGGCGTCGGCCGCAGACTATCCTGCGACCCGTGGCGAAGGACACCGAGAAGCTGATTCGCCAGCTCTCGTTGATCTCGTTCCTGATGGCCCAAGGCAGGCCTGTGTCGGCGCTCGAGATCAAGCGGGAGGTGGAGGGGTACAGCGACATGAACGAGGACGCGTTCGCGCGGCGCTTCTACGCGGACCGGGCCGAGCTCGAGAGCCTGGGGATCATCCTCGGGGTCGAGAAGCCGGGCGAGGGCTTCTTCGAGGCCGAGCTCTACTCGCTGCCGCCGGAGAACTTCTACCTCGACGCGATCAAATTCACCGACGAGGAGCTGGCGGCGCTGAGCACGGCGCTGCTGCTGCTGACCGACGGCGGCTTCGCCTACGCCGAGCCGCTGCGCCTCGCCCTGCAGCAGGTGGCCTGGGGGCACCCGAACCCGCTGGTCGAGGGCGAGCGCGCGCCGGTCGAGATGGCGATGACCGCATCCGCCGGCGGCCGCGACCTCTCCCAGCGCCTCTCCAAGATCGAGACCGCGATCAGCCGCCGCAAGACGATCGAGTTCACCTACTTCACGATGGAGCGCGGCGAGACCGAGAAGCGCAAGGTCGACCCGTACCACCTGGTCTTCCGCGGCGGCCAGTTCTACCTGATCGGCCACGCGCACGAGCGCGAGGCGGTGCGCGTCTTCCGCCTCTCCCGGATCCAGGGCAAGGTCGGCTATGCCTCCAAGGCCGAGCACGACTTCTCGCCGCCGGAGAACTTCGATCGCCGCGACTACGGCAGCCGCGCCGACTGGCAGCTGGGCGAGGAGAAGGGGATCGCGAAGATCTTCATCCGCGAGCGGATCGCCTGGCTGATCGAGCGCGACTACGGGAGCTACGGGACGCTGCGGGCCGCCAAGAAAGCCGACGGGGCGCCGGGCAAGGGGCAGATCTTCGAAACCAGCTACGCCTCGCACCGCGAGCTGATCGCCTGGGTCCTGCGCTGGCGCCAGAACGCACAGGTGCTGGCGCCCGACGACCTGCGCGAGGAGGCCGAGACCAGGCTCTCGCTGCTCCACGACCGCCACCACAACGGCTTCGAGCCGGCGGAGATCGTCGACCGGCCGCTGCGCGACGCTCCCCGCCGTGCCCGCTCCAACGGCCGCGGCGAGGCGGCGATCCGCCCCGAGCGCTTCG
>Ga0208998_1000026_pt1 | contig 43527 bp, 41 predicted proteins | sample MedBloCAOM2_M2_FD_187856 | JGI IMG/M metagenome (GOLD analysis project Ga0208998, IMG submission 187856) | Forest soil microbial communities from El Dorado National Forest, California, USA - Mediterranean Blodgett CA OM2_M2 (SPAdes) (version 2) | ecosystem: Environmental > Terrestrial > Soil >... | reverse complement strand
GGTTGTGGCGGCGCTCGAAGCCGATCGTCGAGGAGGTCTTGAGGTCGATCGCCGAGCCGCCGCAGAGCGAGCCGCCGAGGTGGGCGGGCCAGACCTCGACCTCGTCGTCGAGCTTCAGCAGGCGTCGATGCAGGGAGCGGAACATCTCGGCCGCGCCTTCGCGCGGCTCAATCGCCAGATCGGGGCGGGCGACGTCGCCGATGAACAGCGAGTCGCCGCCGAGCAGTGCCCACGGCGCGCCGTCGCGGCCGGCGTCGCGCAGCAGGAAGGAGGTGTGCTCGGGCCGGTGCCCGGGCGTGTGCACCGCCTCGATCGTGAGGTCGCCCAGCTCCAGGACCCAGCCGTCGGCGAGGGGCTCGTGCGCGTACTCGGCCTCGGCCAGCTCGTGGATGTGGATCGTGGCCCCGGTCGTCTGTGCCAGCCGTCCGTGCCCGGAGACGTGGTCGGCGTGGTTGTGGGTCTCCAGGACGTGCCCGATCCGCACCCCGTGCAGGCGGGCGAGCCGGCGGTAGGGCTCGACGTCCCACTGGGGGTCGACGACGGCGGCGACGCCGTTTTCGCGGTCCGCGACCAGGTAGGAGGCGCAGCCGAGGTCCTCGTGGATGATCTGACGGAAGAGCATGGTCGCTGGAGTTGAGAATCAGGCTAGCGGGCGGGTTGGTGCCGCGCATCGGCGGCAAGCGCGTCGATCCCGAGCTCGAGCATCCGCCGCCAGGCGTCCACCTGCAATCCCCGGGCGGCGCGGGTGGCGGCGAAGAGCAGGCGGAGGTCCATCGCCGTCGCGTCCGGTCGCAGCCTGCCCTCGGCCTTGACGGCACCGAGCAGGTCTTCCAGCGCGTGCATGGTGGTGGCGACGGAGGCGACCACGTCGGGATGCTCGGAGACCGTGGCCATCGCCTCGCCGAGGACGTCGTCGTCGGCCTGGCGCTCGGCGACCGCCCAGAGCAGGGCCACCAGGCCGGCCCAGGGGCCGTCGGGGTCGGCAAGCGCCACCTCGGCTTCCCGCGTGACGACGACGTGGCGCTCGACCACCAGCGCCGCCAGCAGGTCGTGCTTGGCCCGGAACTGGCGGTAGACGCTGCCGACCCCGGCTCCGGCGGCGGCGGCGATCGCCGGCATCGGCGCGTCCAGTCCCTGGCGAGCGAAGACCTGGCTGGCGGCGGCGAGCAGCCGAGCTCGCTTGGCCTCGGCGTCGAGCTCGGACCAGGAGATCGCCGCGGGGGGCGGAATGGCCATTCCGCTACAGTACCCGGCTTCCTTTGCCCTCGCCATCCCCAGACCGCACCCATCCCAACGTGACCCTCGCCGTGCTCGCGCTCGGCGGGATCGCCTACGCGATGCTGAGCTCGCTGGTGGTGCCGGCGCTGCCGACGATGCAGCGCGAGCTGGGCACGACCGAGACCGGGATCACCTGGCTGCTCACCGCCTACCTGCTGGCGGCCTCGGTCGGCACCTCGATCATCGGCCGGCTCGGCGACATGTACGGCAAGGAGCGGCTGCTGCTGTGGACGCTGGTGGTGCTGATCGGCGGCACCCTGCTGGCGGCGGTGGCGAGCTCGCTGCCGCTGCTGATCGTCGCCCGCTTCATCCAGGGCATGGCCGGAGGGATCTTCCCGCTCGCCTTCGGGATCGTCCGCGACGAGTTCCCGCGTGAGAAGGTGGCCGGCGGCATCGGCCTGCTCTCGGCGATCCTCGGCGTCGGCGGCGGTGTCGGAATCGTGCTTTCCGGCGTCATCGTCGAGCGCCTCGACTACCACTGGCTCTTCTGGCTGCCGCTGGTCGCGATCGTCCTCGCCGCCGTCGCCACCTGGCGCCTGGTCCCGGAATCGCCGGTGCGCACGCCCGGCCGCGTCAACTGGCTGGCCGCGGCATTGATGACGATCGGCATCTCCGCGGTGCTGCTGGCGATCAGCGAGACCTCGACCTGGGGCTGGGTCTCGACCAAGACGCTCGGCCTGACCGGGCTCGGAGCGCTCTTCATCCTCGCCTGGATCCGGGTCGAGGTGCGCAGCGAGAACCCGCTGATCGACATGACGATGATGCGCGTGCGCGGAGTCTGGACGACCAACGCGGCCGCTTTCCTGCTCGGCGCCGGCCTCTACGCCTCCTTTGTCGTCTTCCCGCAGTTCGCCCAGCTGCCGACCAGCACCGGCTTCGGCTTCGGCGCCTCGGTCGTCGTCTCCGGGCTCTACCTGCTGCCGGCGACGATTGGGATGACGATCCTCGGCCTCAAGGCCGGTGCGATCTCGGCCCGCTTCGGCTCGCGGGCGGCGCTGCTCGGCGGCACCGTCTTCTCCACCGCGTCCTTCCTCCTGCTGGCGGTCGCGCACGAGCATCCCTATGAGCTGCTGATCGCCGCCTCCCTGCTCGGGGTCGGCATCGGCCTCGCCTTCGCGGCCCTCGGCAACCTGATCGTGCAGGCGGTCCCGAGCGAGCAGACCGGCGTCGCCAGCGGCATGAACACGGTGATGCGGACTCTCGGCGGCGCCCTCGGCGGCCAGCTCTCGGCCACCTTCATCGCCGAAAACACCGCCAACGGCCTACCCGCGGTCACCGGCTTCACCGAGACCTTCCTGATGGCGACCGGATTCCTCGTCCTCTGCTTCGGCGCCGGCCTGCTGGTGCCGAAGGCGCGGGCGGCGATAGCACCCGCACTCAGGTCCGAGCCGGCCGCGGTCGGCGAGAGCGCCTGAGCGGTTCTGGGCAGCCGTACGCAGGATTCGCCCCCGGAAAGCTAGAATCACGCCCTTGTGCGGCTGTAGCTCAGCTGGCTAGAGCGTCTGCTTGCCATGCAGAAGGTCGAGGGTTCGAATCCCTTCAGCCGCTTCTTCGCGAATGTCCTGCACGTCGGGGGTCGGGTTCGGCGCCGGTTGCCGAAACCAATCGAACCAGTCCCAGATATCGTCGTCATTGTGGGCACTAATGCGCATTAGTGCCTGGAACCGCCGGGATGCACGGCGTTCGGCGGCGGTTCCGTGTTGCACTAATTCCGCATATCCTGGGGCCGTGCGTCATGTCTTCTTGCTGCTCTCGGTGATTGCGCTCGCGACTGCGCTGACAGTTCTGACCGGAGTGGCATCGGGCGCGGGCCCGGAACAGGGAACCGTCGTTCTGGTCAAGCTTGAGCTGAAGGCGAGCAACGGCCTGCACGCGCACCTCGAAAACTCCGAAGACGGGACCGTCACCCTCGAACTGCGGAAAGAGGGCCAAATCGCTACCTACAAAGTGCCCGGCGAAGCAACCGAAGGGGGGCTGAAAGCGCGTTTCGGGCGACTCGGTCTGATCGACGTCGCCTTCACCCCAACCAAGATGCTGAACTCGACTGAGCCGGGGAGGGGCTGTACGGGACCGCCGCGGACGCTGCGCGAAGGCGTCTTCATCGGAACGATCGACTTCACCGGCGAGCGGGAATTCGTGCGGATCGAAGGCTCGCAGGCGATCGGATCGATGAGCGTGATCTCCGAGTGGGAGTGTCCCGAGGCCGAAGCAATGGACCCCTTTGCCCGTGTTTCGCGCCTGTCGGAGGCCACCTCCCGAGACGAGAAGGGGAAAGGGGAATCGGCGACTTTGGCGGCAGTGCGTCGCGGTTTCTCGTCCTACTTCGTTGCCGGCGTCGCCCATCGCCACAGCGGCGGGAAAAGTATTTTCTTGGGTGCCAAGATCGAAATCCGCGAAGGTATGGATATCTGGCGCGCGACCGAGGTCCGTGGCCCGGCCTCGGCCTTCGACTTCAACCACGCTGCAGGCACGGCAGCGTTGCGCCCACCGGCCCCTTTCAGCGGACACGCGAGCTTCGCGGCCCGTCCCCGCAGCCGAGGGCTGTGGCGAAGCACGATCCAGGTGCCGCTGCTCGGGGCCAATCCGATCAGCACTGGCGGCCCAGGCTTCAGGGTGACCCTCCGTCCCGAATACCAGTTCTAACTAGCAGAAGCCGGTCAGGCCGCGCACGCGGCTGGCCAGCTTTCGCAGCTCGGCCACCGTCATTCCGTTTTTTTCGGCCGTTCGGGTGGGGTACAGGCGGACGAGGATGGCCAGCTGGATCAGGCGCTTCACCCTCGCAGTCGACATCGTCGGCACCGGCACGCCGGCGAGCGCCTCCGGCCCAAGCAGTTCGGCGACTCGCAGCCGGTACCTCACCTGTTCCGGGCTCAATTCGGTTTCTCTGGCAATCGCCTTGACCCCGCGCAGCCGTTCCGCCGCCGCGGTCACCCGCTTCAGCTCTCGCAGGACCGTGATCGGGTACACCGGCGGCGGCAGCGGTTCCGGTGCAGGCTGCGAACGGCGGCGGGCTTCGCGCAGCGCCGCGGTCCTCAGCTCGGGTTCGCCGGTTTCGACGGTGAACGTCCGCTCGCCGGTGCCGACGTAGACCTTTCCCACTTCGTCGTTTTGGGTCATCAGCCCACTGCCACGGAGGAGGGAGACCGGGGAGGAAGGCGTTTCGTTGGCGATCGGGTTGAGGGCACAAGTGGTCGACGTTTCGATCACGGCCGGCCACGAACATCCACCCTCGCCCTCGGGAAGCTTGCAGTCCCCGTAGATGATTTCGGGGCCGGTGATGTGCCTTTCCTCGCTGACCTGCAAGCCGGCGAAGGAGGGTCCGAGCCAGTAGGGATCGACCGACGCCCGCTTCTGGTCGGCGCTCTGCCCGCTCGCCGACGCCCCGAGGAGCATCGCGCCCAGCATTGCAAATAGAACGATTCGCCCGGCCCGGACCATCGCCCCATCGTATTGTTCACACGCGGTAAGCGCCCGAACGGACCTTCCGGTCGGCGACTTAGTCGCGTGACGCCTAGCTCCGCCCTCGGACCTGGGCCGCGGCGGAATGAAACCGCCCTCCATGATTTCGGGCACTTCTGCGCTGGAGTTCCCAAATCGCCGCATATCGGTTGAAGGTTCAATCGTGACATGGCAGGATGCCGCGAACGATCGGCTACTCAGGGGGATAGATCATTACTCGGGTACTTCGCCTTTTGGCGCCCATCGGAGCTTCCGCGCTCCTGGCACTCTCGCTCTGCTCCCCGGCGGGCGCCGCGATGACCGTCGGCTCGACCGGCGACAGCGGCGGTTGCAGCCTGCGCGGCGTAATCGAAGCGGTCGAAGCTGGCACCAGCAATGGCTGCGGCACCGTCGAAAGTCCGACGACGACGATCCATCTCCCCGCCAACACGATCACGCTGGGCCCCCAGCTCGTCGTCAACCAGGGCAACATGGCGATCGTCGGCGACGTAGGCAACCCGGCCGGAACGGTGATCAAAGGCGGCAGCGACCGGGTCATGGAAGTGAAGGGCTCCGCGACCGTCGAGCTGGCCGGTCTCGAGATCACCAAAGGGCATACGCCCGACGGCGGGTTCGCCCCCAGCATCTACACGGAAAACGTGGTCGGCAACGGCGGGGGGATCCTCAACAAGGGCTCGCTGACCCTCGAACACGTAGTGCTGACCGAAAATCAGACCGGCAAGGGCGACTTGGGGATGAACGGCCCGTTGGAGGGCGCCGGCGGGAGCGGCGGCCGAGGAGGTTCGGGCGGAGGCATATTCAACGAACCCGGCGCCAACCTCACGATCAGGCAGTCGACGATCAGCAAGAACTTCACCGGAGATGGCGGCAGGGGTGGCGAAGGTGGAGAGGGAGTCAACGCAATCGGCCACTTCCCGAACGGCGGGGACGGGGGGCGCGGCGGATCCTCGGGTGACGGCGGCGGCATCTACAACGCAGGCACCGTGACCATCGACGGCTCGACGATCAGCGGCAACTTCACTGGGCTGGGCGGAGAAGGTGGAACCGGTGCGGTCGGCACCGGAGAAGTCAACGAATTCAGCCCAGGCAAAGGTGGCGATGGCGGCGAAGGCGGCAATAGCGGCGTGCAGTACGAGAAGAACTCGGGCTACAACTCCGACCTTCTGGACGGTGGCGGCGGCATCTACAACGGCGGCAGCCTGACGATGACCAACTCGACGATCAGCGGCAACGCCACCGAGGCCGGCGGCACTGGTGGCGGCTCGGGCGCCGGCGGCGGCCCGAACAAATACGGGCGCTTCGCGTCCAGCGGCCGGGCCGGGACCGGCGGCGGCGGCGGTCGCGGCGGCGGCCTCTTCACCGGCGGCGGATTCACCGGCCACTCGCCGGTGAACCTGACGAATGTGACGATCTACGGCAACCGGACCGGCGACGGCGGCACCGGGGGAGGCGGTGGGGGCGGTGAAGAATCCACGCTCGGCGGCGGTGTCGGCGGCTGGGGCGGCGATGGCGGCGGCATCTGGGCCGAGGGGGCGAAGAGTGGATCCGAAGTGCTCCTCTCGCACGTGACCATCGCTGGGAACGGCCTCGGCGCGGGCGGCCTCACCGGCAACTCGGCCGTGCCGAACCGCGGCGGCTGCTGCGGCGAACGCGGTCTCGGTGCCGGGATCTCCACCGGCGGCCGTTACGACGGCAGTGGCTCCTCGGTCTTTGAGAGGAACTCGATCATCGCCAACAACGGCAGCAACCTCGCGGGCGACGCCAACTGCTATCAGCGCTACTTCCCGACCTATATCGACATCGTCGACCAGGGTGGCAACGTCACCTGGAACGACACCACCTGTCCCGGCAAAGTCGCCGACCCGCTGCTCGGCCCGCTTGCCAACAACGGAGGGCTGACCGAGACGGTGCCGCCGGGCGCGGGGGGCTCCGCGATCGGGACGGTCCCGGCCGGTTCCTGCACCGTCCACGAAGACCAGCGTGGTCTGCCGCGCCCGGGCACGGGGAAGACTAATTGCGACGCGGGAGCGGTCGAGACGCAAGCGGGCGAATCGTCGCCTCCCACCGGAAACGGAAAAGACGGCGAACTGCCAGGGGGAGGCAGCGGAAATAACGCTGCCGCCGGCGGCAGCGCAGGCGCAGCAGGCGGCGGCGGTCCGACGCCGACGCCGCGACCGCTGCAGTGCAAGAAGGGCTTCAAAAAGAAGACCGTCAAGGGCAGGCCGAAGTGCGTGAAACTAAAGAAAGCGCACCGGCACCACAAACCCTGAGGCGCGCAGAGGTTCGAATCCCGTTGCCCGAGCAACCTGGGTGGGGCGCAATCAGACGCGCCTTTCCAGCCCGATTCGCGCCTCGAGCTGGGCAAGGAGGCGCGACGCACCGATCCGTCCTGATCGATGGTCCTCTTATTACCGCCACAGCTCGCGACGCAGCATCGCGTTGCCGCGCTCGAGCTGATCGATGGTGGCGCTGGAGACCGAGCGCGTCCGGGTGGCGCGGTTGATGCGGGCCTGGACCTCTCGGTGCGACTTGCCGGTGCGACGGGCGACGTCGGCGACCAGGCGGCTGCGCTCGCCGCGCAGTCGCTCCCGGGTCGCGTAGGCCGACTCCCGCTCGGGTTCGGGGTCTTCCGGCGCGGCTTCGGACCTGGCGAGGGTGGCCGTCTTCTTCGCCGCCGGCCCGGGGTCGTCGGTCGGAAAGAGCTGAAGCGCGGTCTCGCTCATGATCGCCTCGTCCAGCTCGGCGTCGCCTGAGCTCAGGGCGGCAAAGCCGCCACCCGGCTCGCCTCCCTCCGGACCGGAGTCGTCCATCTCTTCGTCCTCCTCTTCCTCGCCCCCTGGCAAGAGGTCGAGCGCATGACGGCGCTCCAGCTCGATCTCGTGGGCAAGGGCCTTCAGCCGCGGGTCGGCCGGCATCAGGAGGTAGCTCATCTGGCGGCGCGGCCGCGGGGTGGACCGGATGAAGCGGCCGACCACCTGGCGGAAGAAGAGCTCGGTCCGGGCCACCGTCGCGTAGACACCGACCCGCAGGCGGGGGATGTCGACGCCCTCCGAGACCATCAGGACCGAGACCAGCCAGCGTCGATCGGAGGAGGCGAAATCGGCGATGCGCCGGCTGGCACCGGGCTCGTCGCTCATCACCAGCTCGGGTCGCTCCCCCGAGACCGACCCGAGTCGCGCCGCGATCGCCCGCGCGTGATCCTGATCGGAGGCGATGACCAGGCCGCCCGCGTCGGAGTGCCCGTCGGCGCGCACCTCGCTCAGCCTGGCGTCGGCGTCGCGCAGCACCTCGCCCATCCACTCGCCGTCCGGGCTGAGCGCCGTCCGCAGGCGCCGCGCCGACTCCGCCGCCGGCAGGACGAGGTCGAAGTCGGCGCTGCGCAGCCGACCGTCCGAGATCCACTCCATCTCACCGTCATACGGCAGGAAGGTGATCGGCCGGCATACCCGGTCGCGCAGCGCCTGCGGATAGCCGTAGGAGTAGTCGGCTCGGCTGAGGCCGTCCTCGTCGTAGGTGACCCACGGAATGGCCGAGTTGTCGGAGCGAAAGGGCGTGCCCGAGAGCAGCAGCCGGAAGCGGGCGCCGTCGAAGGCCCTGCGGGTTCGCACGCCCCAGGCGGCCAGATCGCCCATGTGGTGCGGCTCGTCGGCGATCAGCAGGGTCGGCCGGCGGCCAGCGGCCAGCCGGTGCGTCTCCGGCCCGGCCGCGATCGTTTGGTAGGTGACGGCGACGCCGTGGAAGTCGGCCGACTCCGGCCCGTCCGAGTTTGGCCTGTTCGGCTCGAGGTCGATGCCGTAGCGGCCAGCGTCGGCGGCCCACTGGCGGCAGATGTGGGTGGTCGGGCCGGCCACGACGACGCGCGAGACGAACCCGGCGCTCAGCATCCGGTGGGCGATGTGCAGGCCGAAGGTGGTCTTGCCGGCCGCCGGCGTGGCCGAGGCCAGGAAGCTGGCGGCCGAGTGCGCCCGCACGGCTTTGGTCGCCTCCTCCTGCCACGAGCGGAGGGGTCGGGCGTCGGGCCAATCCGGAAGCGATCGGGCAGGCGCGCTGCCGCCGGTTGAGGGCTGAGAGAGGTCGTACAAGGGCGCGCCACAATAGGGTCGCCCGCGGTCGGAGGACGGCTGACCCCGGACGGGGCTCAATAGGGTGGGCGCGTGAAGGCCATGCGCTACATCGCTCTCGCCGAGGCGACGAGCTTCCTCGCTCTCTTGGTCGCCTCCTTCCTCAAGCACCAGGACAAGGGGGAACTCGGGGTCCAGATCCTCGGTCCGATCCACGGGCTGCTCTTCATCGCCTACGTCGTGATCGCGCTCAACCTGCGGCCCCGGCAGGGCTGGTCGGGTCGCACCACCTTCTGGATCCTGGTCGGCGCCGTCGTGCCCTTCGGCGGCTACGTCGTCGACTGGTGGCTGCTGCGCGAGGGACGCCGCGCCACCGCCTGATCGTCCGCCAGGCAATAGCGCTCGCATGCCTACAGCCGGCGCCGTAGGCCGTCGAAACAGGTCGCCTCGCCCACCAAACGACTGAATCGAGGAATCGAGATGCGCAACAGGCTGCGGCCCAGGCTCACCTACGCGAACGTGATCGCCACGCTGGCGCTCTTCCTTGCCCTCGGCGGCGGTGCCGCCTTCGCGGCTTCGACCCTCGGCAAGAGCAGTGTCGGCTCGAAGCAGCTCAAGAGGAACGCCGTCACCGGAGCCAAAGTCAAGGACGGGTCGCTCTCGGCGGGGGACTTCAAGGCCGGGCAGCTGCCTGCGGGCGACCGCGGGACGAGCGGCGACCGCGGGCCCCAGGGCGTGGCCGGGGCGCCGGGCGCGACCCACGTCGTCGTCCGCTACGGCGAGCGGGTCGGAGTGAAGGACGCGGGCGACGTCGGGCAGTCCCTTGCCAGCTGTGAGCCGGGCGAGGCGCTGACCGGGGGCGGCTTCGACCTCGAGGGCGAACCGGCGCCGATCGTAGAAGAAACTGAATACGTCTCCCCCTACACGTTGATCGTCGACCGCCCCGGCGGCGAAGGCGTCGAAATCGAAGGGGAATTCGTCTACCCCGACCCTGACAACGGCGCTCCGGCGAACAGCTGGACCGTGGTGCTGCGCAACGAGCTCGATCCGACGATCTTCTTCCGCGCCTACGCGATGTGCGCCAGGCCGTAGCGCTCTGACTTTGCACTCAACCAACCCCCTCGCCCCGCTCCGGCACCGGCCGGAGCAGGGGAGTGGCTCGGCTGACTAGGACTCCTCGGCCAGGGTCAAGCTCACCTTGGTGTCCGGGTTGCGGGTCTTGCCCGGTTTCAGACCCTGCTTGGAGACCAGGCCGTCCTTGGCCGTGGCCCCTTTGAGCTTTCTGACTTTGCCGGGCTTGCAGCCGGCGTTGCGCAGCGCCCGCTTGGCCTGCTTCAGCGTCTTCTTGCCGAGCTGGGGGACGACGCACGCTTCGTAGCCGAAGCGATCCCCGTTGGCGATCGGGCTGGTGCCCGCGACGGTGGTGACGGTCACGTCGACGTTGCCCGGCTTCGTCGCCGCCGGCGCGGTCGCGGTCATTTCGGTTTCGGAGACGACCGCGAAGCTGGCCGCGGGCGTGTCGCCGAACTTGACGGCGCTGGCGGCGGTGAAGTCGGTCCCGGTGATCTTGACCGTGGTGCCGCCGGCGATAGAGCCGAAGCTGGAGGCGATCGAGGTGATCGCCGGAGTCGGCTGGACTTCGGCGCTGAGCTCGAGCTCGACTCCGGATTTCGGTTCCCGAGCCCCCAACGTGACGCCGTCGAATGGCGGCGGAAAGATCGACGTGAAGCTCGCCCCGGCAACTTCGGCGACGCCGATTTCGTCAGTCGTGTTGGTCGGGTCGATCCCGATCAGGTCGCCGCTGTGAACTTTGAGGTTCGCCGTGAAGGTCTGCAGGCCGGCGTCGGTCGGCGTCGCCGCGGTGCCGGTGCCGGTGGCGGTGTAGGCGCCGGTGCCGGTCGGGTGCAGAACCCGCAGGAAGAAGGGGCCGCCTTTTGCGCCCTGCATTCGCCAGCGCACGATCGCGCCGTTCACCGGTGAGACCAGATTCGCCCCTTTCTCCGGCAGTGCCGTGTTCAGGAGGGTCTGCTTTTCCTCAAACGGCTTCGAGCTGAATCCGGGAGGCAGGACGCTGCCCACCGTGATCGTCGAGGCCTGTGCGGCCGTGGCCGCAAACATGGTGCAGGCGATTGCCGCAAGGGCGATCGCAGGTCCGAGCTTCTGTCGCTGTCGCATCTTCTTCTCCCCAGCTAGTCGTTGCCCCCCGCGCCCCTGACTTGCACGACGGGATTTGGAGCAAAGAACCGCCGCGACGGGCCGATGTTGCGCTTTGCTCACACTCGGCTCGTGATTCGCTTGCATTCGCGGGTCGACCCGGCTCGACGACCGGGAGTGCCAGAATGCCGCGGATGGCTGACCGGCAATACGACCTGGCGCTGTTCGGCGCGACCGGGTTCACCGGCGGCCTCACCGCCGACTACCTCGCGGCGAACGCACCCGAGGAACTGAGCTGGGCGCTGGTCGGCCGCAACCGAGCCAAGCTGGAAGCGGTTCGCTCGCGGCTCGCCGCCGCTTCGCCGGCGGCGCCGGTGCCGGACCTGGTCGAGGCCGATGCGGCCGATGGCGCCGCGCTCGCGAAGGTCGCCGAGTCGGCCCGGGTCGTGATCACCACCGTCGGTCCCTACGCCCTCTACGGCGGCCCGCTGGTCGCCGCCTGCGCCGCCGCCGGCACCGACTACGTCGACCTCACCGGCGAGCCCGAGTTCGTCGACCGGATGTGGCTCGAGCACCACGCCGAGGCGCGGCGCACCGGCGCCCGCCTCGTCCACTGCTGCGGCTTCGACTCGATCCCGCACGACCTCGGCGCCTATTTCACGGTCCAGCAGCTGCCCGAGGGCGTGCCGTTGAAGGTCAACGGCTACGTTCGCTCCGACGCCAGCTTCTCCGGCGGGACCTACCACTCGGCGATCAACGGCTTCGCCCGCGCCCGGCAGACGATCGGGGCCGCCAAGGAGCGCCGCCGTGGCGAGGCTCGGCCATCCGATCGTGAGATCCACTCTACCGGGCTCGGCATCAGGCGCGACGCCGAGCTGGGTGGCTGGGTGGTGCCGCTGCCGACGATCGACGGCGGCATCGTCCGCCGCTCCGCCGCCGCGCTCGATCGCTACGGCCCCGACTTCACTTACGGCCACCACATGGTCGCCAAGCGGCTGGCGACGATCGCGGCGCTGGGAGCCGGGGTGGGGACGGTCGCCGTGCTGGCGCCGCTGCCGCCGACCCGCAAGCTGCTGCTGAAGATCAAATCCCCGGGCGAAGGGCCGAGCGAGGCCGAGCGCGCCAAGAGCTGGTTCAAGGTCAAGTTCGTCGGCGAGGGCGGCGGCAAGCGCGTCGTCACCGAGGTCTCGGGCGGCGACCCTGGCTACAGCGAGACCTCGAAGATGCTGGCCGAGTCGGCGCTCTGCCTCGCCTTCGACGAGCTCCCGGCGAGCGCCGGCCAGGTCACCACCGCCGAGGCGATGGGCGACGCCCTGCTGGCGCGGCTGCAGAAGGCCGGAATCTCCTTCCAGGTGCTCGAACCGGCTTCGGACTGACCTCGCGGGGGCCTGGCTCAGGCTTCGGGCGCGGCGCCATAGATCGCCCGCACCCAGACGTCGACCAGGACGTCGAGGATCTCGTCCTCGTCCAGGGCCGGGCTCTCGCCGGCGAAGGTCGCGTACTGCGCCCGCTCGTTCATCTGCAGCAGGGCGATCGCCAGGTCGCGGGCGGGCCGACCGACGGGCGCGACGCCGCGGGCGCGCTCGGACTCGATCACCGCGGCGACGTCGGCGACCCAGCCCTCCATCACCCGCGACCAGAGCTCCCGCGCCTCGGCGTTGGTGGTCCGCAGCTCGGCGGCGGCGAGGATCACCGCGCGCCGCGAGCCGAATGCCTCGAAGGAGGCCTGCAGTGCCAGCCGCCAGCCGGCCCGCGGTTCCTCGGCGAGCTTGGCCAGCGCCTCCTCGCGGCTGGCGGTCCCGGCCTCGACCATGCGGTCAACCAGGGTCAGCAGGACCGCGTCCTTGGAGGGGAAGTAGAAGTAGAAGGTGGGGCGGGAGATGCCGGCGCCGCGGGCCAGGTCCTCGACCGAGATCTCACCCAGCGGCCGTTCCTCGAGCAGCCGTTCGGCGGTGCTGAGGATCGCCCGCTCGCGGTCGTCGCCGCTGGCGCGGGCAGCGCGGCGACCGCGCGGGGCGGCCTCGGAAGTTGGGAGGGGAGTGCTCATCGTCGCTCTCAGGATACACAGCGTTGACTGTCCCGACAAGAAGTTGACCTTCTCGACACGGTGTTGATACCCTTCGCGTCGATGGTGATCCCGAGTCGAAGCGATGAAAGGAACCGAGATGCCTGACGACCACGTCGACGTGCTGATCGTCGGTGCCGGCCTCTCCGGCATCGGCGCCGCCCACCACCTGCAGGAGCGCTGCCCCGGCAAGAGCTACGCGATCCTCGAGGCGCGCGAGGCGACCGGTGGCACCTGGGACCTCTTCCGCTACCCCGGCATCCGCTCGGACTCCGACATGCACACGCTCGGCTACCGCTTCCGTCCCTGGACCGACGACAAGTCGATCGCCGAGGGCCAGAAGATCCTCGACTACGTCCGTGGCACCGCCCGCGAGGCGGGCATCGACCGCCGGATCCGCTTCAACCACCGCGTCGTCAGCGCCGCCTGGTCGAGCGAGGAGGGGCGGTGGACCGTCGAGGCCGAGCGCAGCGACAGCGGCGAGACCATCGCCCTGACCTGTGACTTCCTCTTCGTGAACACCGGCTACTACCGCTACGACGAGGGCTACACGCCGGAGTTCCCCGGCATCGACTCCTTCGCCGGCGACGTGGTGCATCCGCAGCACTGGCCCGAGGACCTCGACTACGCCGGCAAGCGCGTCGTCGTGATCGGCAGCGGCGCCACCGCGATGACCCTGGTCCCGGCGATGGCCGCGGACGCGGCCAAGGTGACGATGCTGCAGCGCTCGCCCACCTACGTGATCTCGATGCCGGGCGAGGATGGGATCGCCAACCGGCTGCGCGCCGTGCTGCCGGAGCGGGTCGTCTACCCGATCGTGCGCTGGAAGAACGTGCTCCTGCAGGGGGCGTTCTACCGTCTCAGCCGCAAGCGGCCGGAGCTGATCAAGAAGATCCTGCGGCGCGGCACGATCAAAGCCCTGCCCGCCGGCTACGACGTCGACAAGCACTTCAACCCCCGCTACAACCCCTGGGATCAGCGGGTCTGCCTGGTCCCGGACGCCGACCTCTTTCGGGTCCTGTGCGACGGCAGCGCCGAGATCGCGACCGACCGCGTCAAGACCTTCACCGCGGACGGGATCGAGCTCGAGTCCGGAGCGAAGCTGGATGCCGACGTCGTCATCACCGCAACCGGCCTCAACCTGCTCTTCCTCGGCGGCATGAAGATCACGATCGACGGGGCCGAGCCGGACCTGCAGCGGGCACTGACCTACAAGGGGATGATGCTGAGCGACTTCCCCAACTTCGCCTACACGCTCGGCTACACCAACGCCTCCTGGACGCTGAAGGCCGACCTCACCTCCGAATACATCTGCCGCCTGCTCAACCACATGGACGCGAACGGCCAGCGGATCGCCACGCCGACGGTCAACGATCCCTCGATCACCGAGGAGCCGCTGCTCGACTTCAACTCCGGCTACGTGCTGCGGTCGCTTGCCCACTTGCCCAAACAGGGCTCGAAGGAGCCGTGGAAACTGCGCCAGAACTACCCGGTCGACCTGCGGATGCTGCGCCGCGGCCAGATCGACGACGGCGCGATGCGGTTCTCCAACCCGGCGCCGTTCGCTCAGCCGGAGGCGACCCAGTCCCTGGCCTCGGCCTCCTGATCGAGCTCGTAGACGGCGACCTCGCCGGCGGCCATCCAGGCGAACATCCGGAACGCCTTCTTCACCCACTCGGCGTCGCTGACGATCGCCGAGCGCTTCCAGGCGGAGTGTTTTAGGAAGCCGAGCTCGAAGCCGGTTTTGGCGTCCTCGAGCCAGGCCCGCGGCTCCAGCTCCTCGAAGTCGGAGAGCACGAACAGCATCCGCACCTCGCCGGCCTCGACCGCCTCGCGCAGGGTCGGCACCAGCACCTCGCGGTAGTCCTCGGGGGTGAGCTTGCCGGAGGCGCGGAACCCGATCGTCCCGGCCGGCATGTTGGTGATTCGCTCGACCATCTCCTCCTCCTTATCCGGCCAGCACCAGGGCAATGGTCAGTAGTCCCAGGACGATGCCCCCGATGACCATGGCCCCGTGCGCATAGGGGGTGGGTCCGGGAATCCGCCTTCGTCGAGTGCCCGCTCGACGTTGCGGCGGCGGTGGCTGCCATAGGCGAACAGAGCCAGTCCGTAGAGGCCGAAGCAGACGCCGACGCCGACGTAAGGCCAGCTGGTCGAGCTGTCGCTCAGCTCCGGCACCACCCGTCCCACCGCGAGGGCGACGGCCAGCGCCGCCAGTCCCGTCCGCCACCAGGCCAGCTCAGTGCGCTCGCTGGCCAGACGGGTGCGGCGGGTGGCGTCGGTGGCTTTGTCCATCGCTAGGTCGAGGCTATCCGCTGTGGCTGGCCTGGCACCGCGGCCGCGGCGCGGGCTCCGGGGCGCATCAGCAGGCCCGAGCCGACCAGCGCCAGCGCACCCATTGCCGGCAGCGGCAGCGCCGTCGAGATTGCCGCCAGGCCGCCGCCGGCGACGCCCGAGAGCGCCTCGGCGCCGACCTGGAGCGACTGGTTGGAGCCGAGAGCGCCGCCCTGCTCCGCGGGGCCGACGGCGGTGGAGATCATCGCCGCCATCGCGGGCAGGCAGACGGCGAGGGCGAGGGCGCAGGCGGCGAGCGTCACCCAGAGCGCGCCTTCGGGGTGGGGCACGACGACTGCCGCCAGGCAGACGGCCAGCGCCAGCCCGAAGCGGATCGTCAGCCGGCGCGGATCCAGCTTGCCGGAGAGCCAGCCGACCAGGCCGAGGTTGGCGATGACGATCGGGATCGCGACCCAGGCGATGAACTCCGACTCGCGCGAGATCCCCATCCCGAAGTGGTCGACCAGGTAGATCGGGTAGACGCGGAAGAAGCCGAAGATAGCCAGGTAGAGGGTGAAGTTGGCGAGGAAGAGGGGGCGCAGCCGGCCCGGCGCGAAGGCGGCGCCGACGCTGGCGAAGGCGCGGCCGAGGCCGATCGGCGCGGCGGCAGTGGCGGCGTGGGTCTCGCGGAAGCGAGCGGCAGTCAGGGCCAGCGTGGCGAGCAGCATCAGCGCCACCGCCCAGTAAGGGGTGGAGTCGCCGAACCAGGAGACGATGCCGGGGTCGGCGAGCTTGCCGCCGGCAAGCGGGCCGGCGACGTAGGCGAGGCTGGAGCTGAGGTAGACATAGCCGAAGAGGCGGCCGCGCTGGGCCGGCGGAGCGAGGTCGGCGATCGCGCTCTGGGCGATCGCGATGTTGGCCTCCGCGAGCCCGGCCAGCAGGCAGGCGAGCATCAACAGCGGCAGGCTTGAGGCGTCGAGCGCGAACGCGATCAAGCAGTAGCAAGCGGCGCTCGCCGCCAGTGAGGTGAGCAGCACCGGCCGGCGGCCGAAGCGGTCCGAGAGCGCCCCGAGGATCGGCGCGCCGACGAACTGGGCAAGCGGGTAGAGGGCGAGCAGCGCCCCGAGGACCAGCGTCCGCTCCGAGATCGTGCTGGACCGCGGCAGCAGCCCACCGTCGTCGGCCAGGACGAGCGGCGTGAAGACCGTGATCATCAGGCTGTAGCCGACGAAGCCGATGAAGACGACGAGATAGAGGGGCAGAACGCGCCCGATTGGAAGCGGTTTCACGTGGGTAACCTACGAAGCCATGGACGACCAACAAGTACTCAGCCAGATCGACGAGCTCGTCAAGGAGGAGGAGCAGCTGCTCCACCGTCACGAGGGCGAGGGCCTCAGCTCAGAAGACCACGCCCGCATGGAGGAGCTGAAAGTCCAGCTCGACAAGATGTGGGACTACCTGCGCCAGCGCCGCGCCCTGCGCCAGTACGGCGACGACCCCGACGAGGCCAGCGTGCGCGACGGCGGCACCGTCGAGGACTACGGCGGCGTCAGCAAGTTCGACGACACCGAGCCCGACGCTCCCGCTTAGGGCGGGCCGCCAGTCCCCAACCGAGCCGCCCCGCGTCAAATGCGCCGCTAGGCTTGACCGATCCGCGGCGCCCTGGCGGAGTGGTTACGCAGCGGCCTGCAAAGCCGTTTACACCGGTTCGATTCCGGTGGGCGCCTCTTACTTAGGTGCCTTCGCCCGGAGCGCCGGCACGAAGACTCCAATGACGCCGCGCAGCGTCGCCGCGGTGTAGTTCATCCAGTCGAAGCGGTCGCGCCAGAGCACGATCTCGCCGTCCTCGACGTCGAAGCGGCCGCAGACCCAGAACTGGATGCGCAGTCGTCCGAGCTTCAGCACGTCGGTGCGTTCGGTCAGGACCGAGTTGCCCGCGGCCGAGATCGCGTGGTTGTAGACCTCGAAGCCGGCTCCGGGGCGGCCGAGGGTGAGCTGAGCGAGCTTGCGCACCCGCTCGCGGCCGCGCACGGTCGGCAGCGAGACGTTGCTGTAGACGACGTCGGCCGCGAGCAGGTCGACGGCGGTGTCGATCTCGTCGTCGGCGAGCGCGGTCAGGAACTGCTCGACGACCTCGGTTGGCGCGGCCATGCGGTCAGCCTAGAGAAGGGTGTCGGGATCGTGGGGGCGACTCACCGGCGGCGTTGCCAGTTCGGACGCGGGTAGGCCTCCTTGAAGCCGGCGCGGAGGATGTTGCGGTAGCTGACGGAGGGTCGATCGGGGACGCGCTCGCCGGTCTCGACCAGGAGGGTGTCGCAGTCGGCCGCGGCGGCGTCGACGATGCGACGGTGGAGCAGGGCCGGTTGGCAGCCGCGGCCGCGGGCGGGCTCGAGGGTGGCGGCGATGCCGAACTCGGCGACGGCGCCGTCGACGAGCATCGCGGCGCAGGCCTGGGCGGCGCCGTCGACCCGGGCGACGTAGCAGCGCCAGCCCTTGCGCCCGGGCAGGTCGGCGAAGAAGGCGGCGGCCCAGGCGGGGAGGCCGAAGCCGGTTGCGGCGATCATCCCGAACGGCTCCTGCTCGGGGTCGGAGAGCTCGACGACCTCAACCTCGTCGGTCACCTTGAAGCGTGGGGGGTGGGTGTCGCGGACGAACTTCATCCAGGCGTGGCCCGCGGAGAAGCCGTTCGCGGTCAGCCACTCCTGGGCCGCCCCGGAGTCCGGCAGGCCAGGCGTCACGGGCACGAAGGGCTCGACCCCGAGTGAGTCCGCCCACGCCACCGCCGCCTCGAGATGGCCTTCGGCAACCGCGCCCGGCTCTGCCGCTCCGAGCGCCAGATTCATCATCACCCGGCCCGGCAGGGCGGTGACGAGGGAGGCCTGAAGCGGGCCGACGGCCTTCAGCTCGATGCCGTGCTCCGCGGCGACCTCGACGGGGACCGATTCCCAGACCTCGCGCCAGAAGCGACGCTCGGTTCGGTCCAGGCGCCGGCGCTCCGCCGCGTCGCCCGCCACTGTTTCGTCGCCCGCCATCGCTCCCGGCCAGGATAAGCGCGCCGCGCCTCCGGCCAGCGGGGCCCCATCTGTCAGCCTGGGGGCGTGAGCGTCGCCACCGCAAGCGCCACCGCCGACAAGGCGGTCGCCGAGATCCCCGACAACCAGGTGATCGTCCTCTTCGGAGCGACCGGCGACCTCGCCAAGCGCAAGCTCTTGCCGGGGATGTTCCACCTGGCGCAGGTCGGGCTGATGCCGAAGCGGTTCCGCATCGTCGGCGCCGCCCGACACGCGGTCGAGCTCGGGGAGTTCCGCGAGGTCGCCCGCCAGGCAATCGAGGCCTCCGGCCGCGAGGACATGTCGCCGCCGACCTGGGACCCGTTCGCCGACTCGCTGCGATTCGTCGGAGTCGGCGACGGGTTCGACGAGCTCGCCGGCGCGGTAGCCGCGGCCCGGGACGAACTCGGCGACGAGGCCGGCGTCCTCTACTACCTCTCGCTGCCCCCGGCCGCCGCGGCCGGCACGGTCGAGGCCCTCGGCGCCGCCGGCCTCGGGGCGGGCGCCCGAGTGATCACCGAGAAGCCGTTCGGCACCGATCTCGACTCCGCCCGCAGACTCAACGCGCACCTGCACTCGGTCTTCGACGAGCGCTGCATCTACCGGATCGACCACTACCTCGGCCGTGAGGCGGTGCAGAACCTGCTTGCGCTCCGCTTCGCCAACGGCATGTTCGAGCCGGTCTGGAACCGCAACCACATCGACCACGTCCAGATCGACATCCCGGAGACGCTCTCGATCGAGATGCGAGGGAGCTTCTATGAGGAAACTGGCGCCTTCCGCGACATGATCGTCACCCACCTGTTCCAGGTCCTTGGCTTCGTCGCGATGGAGCCGCCGGTCTCCCTCGAGCCGAAAGCGCTGGGGGTCGAGCGCGAGAAGGTCTTCGACTCGATGTCGCCGCTCTCGCCCGACGACGTCGTCCGCGGCCAGTACGACGGCTACCGGGAGGAGGACGGCGTCGCGCCGGATTCCGACACCGAGACCTTTGTCGCGATCAAGGCCTTCGTCGACAACTGGCGCTGGGAGGGGGTCCCGTTCTACCTGCGCTCGGGCAAGCGCCTGGCGGAGAGTCGCCACCTGCTGACGGTCGCCTACAAGCAGCCGCCGCGCCGCATGTTCCCGCTCGATTGCGACCAGATCGCCGAGTCCTTCGGCCACGACCACCTCACTTTCGAGCTCGGCGATCCCGGCAGCATCTCCGCCTCGTTCCTCGCCAAGGTCCCCGGCCCGACGATCCAGCTCGGTGAGGCGCACATGCGCTTCAGCTACGCCGACACCTTCGGCGGCGCCGAGCACGCTCTCGACGCCTACGAGCGCCTGATCCACGACGTCATGGTCGGCGACCGCACCCTCTTCACCAGCTCCGACGCGATCGAGCGCCTCTGGGAGATCTCCGAGCCGGTTCTGGAGAAGCCGCCGAAAGCGCGGCCCTACGAGCCTGGCTCCTGGGGCCCGACCGCGATCGACGAGCTGATCGCTCCGCGGCGCTGGCACCTGCCAAGCGACCACGTCTGAATCGCTGGAACGGAAAAGGGCCCCTGTGAAGGGGCCCCCTGTTTCCGAAGGACGTGCCACCAGAGAGTTCTAAGTCGCTGGCTCGTCGGTCCTCGAGCTTTGAAGTCTTAGCTGCCGCTGCTCAGGCGACGTACTCATAAACCCTGGAAGGACGGAAAAGTTGCACGGGTTGCATCGACCGACCTAGTGATGACCTTTAACCGGCCGGCGACCGCCGACCGGCTCCTCGTTTCACGCTGCTAGATTCACGCCTCCCGGGCGTTTAGCTCAGTTGGGAGAGCGCTACCTCGACAAGGTAGAGGTCACTGGTTCGAGCCCAGTAACGCCCACTCTTCCCGGGCCTCGGGGACCGCTAGGCGGTTGCCGGCAGCTTCACCTCGGTCAGTCGCAGGCTGTTCCCCGACGGGTCGCGGAAGCCGCAGTCGATGCCGTAGGGACGCTCCTCCGGAGTTTCGGTGAACTCGACCCCCCGGTCGCGCAGCTCCGTATAGGAGGCGTTGCAGTCGTCGGTGGTGAGAAAGGCGGTGCCGGCGAAGCCCTTGGCGACCAGGTCCCGCAGCTGCCGCGCGGTCTCCGCATCCATCACCGGCGGCCCCGGAATCGCCATCAGCACGATCGCCACGTCCTCCTGTCCGGGAGGGCTGACGGTGAGCCAGCGGAAGTCGCCCATCTCCGCCAGGGTTACGTCACTGCGGACCTCCATCCCCAGCTTCTCGGTGTAGAAGGCGAGTGCCTCGTCCTGGTCGTGGACCCACAACTGCGCGTTTGCGATCTTCATCGGTTCCTCCTGGTTGGAATCAGCTTGGCGCCGATGCTAGGTCCGGGCCTTGGCGCTGTCTTCTCGAAACGTGCGGTGTTGGGGGCGTCCGTAGGCGCGTGCCACGCAGCCGGGCACCATCGCCCGGCTGGAAGCGGGCGGGAAGGTCGCCCGGTAGGCGGTCGGGGTCATCCCGTAGGTCCGCTTGAAGCTGGTGGTGAAGGAGCCGAGCCCCTGTAGGCCGATGTCGAGGCAGATCTCGGCGACGGTCCGGTCGGTCGTCCGCAGCAGCGCCGCCGCCCGCTCCAGTCGGCGCGTCAACAGGTAGGCGTGCGGCGACTCTCCAAAGGCACGCCGGAACTCGCGGCTGAAATGGGCCCGCGAGAGGCCCGCCTCCCGCGCCAGCTCGTCGACTCCGAGTGGCTCGGGGTAGCGAGCGTCGGCCAGGTCCTTGGCGCGCAGGAGGTGGCGGGCGGGAGGGACAAACGCCATCGCCGCAGTCTAGGCTCGCCGCGCCCTCTCAGGCAGGTACCGGGCTACGTTCACGACACAGCGGCGTTCCCGTTTCGACCCGCACTTGGTTGGAAGGCAGTAGTTCGGCGAGCAGTTCCAGCGTGCAGGTTTCGATCCCTGCCTGACCCATCTGCTTCCACCACGCGACACCTTCGAATTCGAGTGCGTTGATACGCGTCTGATAGAAGGCCGCTCCCCGTCCCGCGATGGGGTTTGCGGCATCAAGCATCGCCTGCTTGGCGCGGACAGCAGAAAGGAACAAGGTCGATTTCGTTTCGCACTGGGAGGATGCGAGGCGTGGAGAAGGGTGTCGATTCCTCGCGCGGACGGCGATCCGGAGGCGGCAGGTGGTCTTAGTGGTGCTCGTGCTGCCGTGGTCTACTGCAAGGCAGTCAACCCTACGTTCGCCCAGGCGACGGCAAACCGCAACCGCAGCACTGGTGACAGCCGGATTACGGTGGGCGAAGCGCTTGGCAAGGACCCGCGCTGCATGTCGGGCGGCACCCTTGTCGAGGCGATAGGGAGGTGGCGGTGCGGGCGCGGGTTCGGCCTGACCGCCCCCGTTGCTTTCCGGGCTGCCGGAGCTACAGGGACAGGGGTTGTCCTCGCAGGCGATGCCGTCACCGTCACCGTCAAGTCCATAGGGATCTCCCGGCAGCAGGTTTTCCTGCGCTTCCGCCTGATTCGAGAAATCGGCGCAGTCGAGATCGGCGGCGGACGCCGCCTCCGGCGCCTGCATAGCCGACGCTCCCGCGAGCAGCGCAGCCATGGCCAATGCGAGACCCAAGATCCTCATCGACTCCCCTTTTCGTCATGTTGAAGAAACTCACTCGATCAATCTAGGAACTCATTAGATACCTGGCTGTAGGGCCTGACCGGGGTCGGCTGCGGGATGGTCCTCTAGGCTCGCCGCCTCGTGATCGCTACCTACGCAGCGGTGTTGGCGGTATGCGCGGCCTCGCTGGCGATCGGCCAGGCGACGATCGCGCTCTGCGGGGGGCGCCGATGGTCCTGGCTGGCGCCCGCGGTCGGCCTGGGGCTGCTCTGCGCGGTCTGCTGGGGGACGGTGCGGCTCGGCGGCGACGGTGTCGTCTCGGCGATCGTGGTGCTGGCGCTCGCGGTCGGCGCGGTCGCCTATCTCCGTGGACGCCTGGAGGGTGGGGCGGGGGCTTTGCGAGCCGGCGGGCCGGTGGCGCTGATCGCGCTGCTCGCGGCCTCGATCCCGTTCGCGGTCGAAGGCCACTTCGGGATCCTCGGCACCAGCTTCAACCCCGATATGTCCCAGCACCTGCTCGCCGCCGACCGGCTCGCGCACGGGCATGGGGGACAGCTGCTGCACCAGGGCTATCCGCTCGGTCCGCACTCGATCGTCGTCGCTCTCCACAAGGGCCTCGGGGTCGGCCTGGTCCAGGGATTCAGCGGTCTCAACGTCGCCGTCGCCGTCCTCGCCCCGCTGACCGCGCTGGCGGCCTTCACGAACCTCAAGTGGCTCCCGAGGACGGCGGGCGCTCTCGTCGTCGGCCTGGCCTACGTCGTCGCCTCCTACTTCGCACAGGGCGCCTTCAAGGAGACGATCCAGGCCCTCCTCGTCCTCGCCTTCGCCCTCGCCCTCCGCGAGTCGACCCGCACCTGGCGCGACCTCCCCCTCCGCTTCGTCCCCGCCACCCTCCTCGCCGCTAGCTCCGTCTACGTCTACAGCTTCCCCGGCCTGACCTGGCTGGTCGGCATCGCAATCATTTGGGCGGCTTTCGAGTTCGCCATCAGCCGGATGCGCCCACCTGCGCTTGGCGTGGGGGATGCCGCCACGACAGGACCCGCGGTTGTCCGCCCCGTGTTGCTGGCGCTCCTCGCCTTCGCCGTCCTGATCGCCCCCGAGCTGGGCCGCATGCTGGACTTCCACAGCTTCGAGACCTTCGACCCCAACGGGCCCGGCCTAGGCAACCTCTTCGGTCAGGTCTCGCCCTTCGAGGCGCTCGGCATCTGGCCCTCGGGTGACTTCAGGCTCGCTCCCGGCGACGGCGCCGTGCCCGCGATCGGCTACCACCTCGGCGCCGCCTTCGCCCTCGTCCTGTTGCTCTACGGCGTCGTCCGCTGCTGGGGGCGCCGCGAGTCGGCCGTTCTCGCCGGACTCGTCGCCGCGCTCCTGGCCTACGCGGCGGCCCGGGTCGGCGGCACGCCCTACACGGCGGCCAAGGCGATCGAGGTCGGAGCCTCGATCGTCTCCCTCGCCATCCTGCTGCCGCTGCTCGACCGGCCGTTCTGGCGCGCCGGTCAGCCCGAGGGCCGGGTGAGCGATGGGGACGGGGAGGGCGCGAAGGAACCGATCGCGGCCACGGCGGCTGTTGTCTTCGTCCTTGCTGCCGCGGTTTGCTCGCTGCTCGCGCTCGCCAACGCGCCGATCGGTCCCACTTCGTATTCGCCGGCCTTGACGGGCCTGCGCCCGCTGATCGCCTCCGACTCGACGCTCGTCCTCGCCTCCGACGAGCTGCTCGCCGACCAGCACGGCGCTCCCTTCATCTCCTGGGAACTGCGCGGGGGGCGGGTCTGCATCGAGGCCGAAGGCGAAGCGGGGAGCCGGCCGCCACACGGGGTGCGCTTCGTGGTCACCCGTGGCGGACCCGAGCGGCCGCCGTATCCCAGCCTGCGGGTGAAGCGTGTGGCGCCGCCATACGTCCTCTGGGAATCGACTCGCCGGGTGGGTGGCCACAGCCCCTGCCCACTGATCGCCGAACGTCAGGCACGCCAAGGGCCCTCCCGCTAACTACCATGGCCTCGGATGGAGGCCGCGACGGAGAAACTGACTGTCACCCTGCCCGACGGCAAGGCGTTGGAGCTGCCCGCGGGGGCGACCGGTGCCGAGGCGGCCGCGGCTATCGGGCCCGGTCTGGCTAAGGCGGCGCTGGCGATCCGGGTGAACGGCGAGTTGCGCGATCTCAGCGCGCCGCTGCCGGCCGGTAGTGCCGAGATCGCGATCCTCACCGACCGCGACCCGGAGGCGCTGGAGCTGATCCGCCACGACGCGGCCCACGTGATGGCCGAGGCGGTGATGGACCTTTACCCGGGGACGAAGGTGACGATCGGCCCGCCGATCGAGTCCGGCTTCTACTACGACTTCGAGTTCCCGGTCGATACAAAGATCACCGAAGAGGAGCTGCCGAAGATCGAGCAGGCGATGCTCGATCACATCGGCGCCGACGAGCGGTTCGGCCGCCGCGACGTGCCGGTCGCCGAGGCGATCGAGATCTTCAAGGACCAGGACCAGAGCTTCAAGGTCGAGCTGATCGAAGACCTCGTCGCCAACGAAGGCGTCGAGACCGTCTCTCTCTATAAGAACGGTCCCTTCGAGGATCTCTGCCGCGGCCCGCACGGTCCCTCGACCGGACGGATCAAGGCGATCAAGCTGAGCTCGGTCGCCGGCGCCTACTGGCGCGGCGACGAGAACCGCGAGCGCCTGACCCGCATCTACGGCACCGCCTTCTTCTCGAAGAAGGACCTCGCGCGGCACCTGGAGCGAATCGAGGAGGCGAAAGCCCGCGATCACCGCCGGCTCGGTCCCCAGCTCGGGATCTTCATGCTGCGCGACGAGGCCCCGGGGATGCCGTTCTGGCTCCCCAACGGAACCGCGCTGTTGCACCTGATCGAGCACGAGGTCCAGGAGCAGCTGCGCAAGCGCGGCTATCAGGAGATCGCCACTCCGCAGGTGCTCGACGAGCAGCTCTGGCACCGCTCCGGGCACTGGGACAACTACCGCGACGAGATGTACTTCATGGAGGACGGCGAGCGGCGCTTCGCGCTGCGGCCGATGAACTGCCCCGGCGCCTGCCTCGTCTACTCCTCCGACCGCCACTCCTACCGCGAGCTGCCGCTGCGCCTGGCCGAGTTCGGCCGCGTCTCCCGCAACGAGCGCGAGGGGGTGCTGCACGGGCTGCTGCGGGTGCGGGCCTTCACCCAGGACGATGCTCATGTCTATTGCACCGAGGACCAGATCACCGACGAGGTGGCGAGCATCTGCGAGGCGATCGACGAGCTCTACGCCCGCTTCGGCTTCGACGACGTCAAAGTCGAGCTCTCGACCCGGCCGGAGAAGTCGATGGGCTCGGAGGAGCAGTGGGACAAAGCCGAGGCGGCGCTGAAGGAGGCGCTCGACCGCCAAGGGCGCCAGTACGAGCTCAATCCAGGCGACGGCGCCTTCTACGGTCCGAAGATCGACTTCCATGTCACCGACGCCCTCGGCCGCTCCTGGCAGTGCGGCACCTGCCAGCTCGACTTCCAGATGCCCGAGCGCTTCGACCTCTATTACACGGGGGCGGACGACGCGCCCTACCGGCCGGTGATGATCCACCGCGCCTTGCTCGGCTCGATGGAGCGCTTCGCCGGGATCCTGATCGAGCACTACGCGGGCCGCTTCCCGGTCTGGCTGGCACCGGTGCAGGCGATCGTCCTCTCGATCTCCGACCGTCACAACGAGTACGCGACCAAGGCGATGGAGGAGCTGCGCGAACTCGGCGTCCGCGTCGCCGTCGACGACCGCTCGGAGTCGATCGGGAGGAAGATCCGCGACGCCGCGATCGGCCGCTATCCGTACATGCTGGTGGTCGGCGACCGCGAGCGGGAGGCCGGCGCGGTCGCGGTCCGTTCGCACGCCGACGGCGAGCTGGGAGCGATGTCCGCGGCCGAGTTCGCCGAGCGGGTCAAGTCCGAGACCGGCACAGGCTGAGTGGCGCCGGGTTGCCAACCGCCGCTCGCCCTCTATACTCCGGCCGACTTGACTGCTGGCACCTCAAATCACCGCCGCCGCTGAGCGCCCCGTGCCTGCGTCCCGTCCTCTCGTCCTCTTGAAGCTCCACCGCTCTACTCGATAGTGCCGGTCCCGCGTAGGTTCGATCGGCGCCCACCGGAGCGCGACACGACTCGGATAAACGAGCGCATCAGGGTGCCCCAGGTGCGCCTGATCGGCGCCGACGGCGAGCAGCTCGGGATCGTCGAGATCAACGACGCGCTCAAACGCGCCCAGGACGCCGACCTCGACCTGGTCGAGGTCGCTCCCGGCTCGAAGCCGCCGGTCACCCGCCTGCTCGACTACTCGAAGTACAAATACGAGCAGGAGCAGAAGCAGAAGCAGGCGCGCAAGCACCAGCAGCAGGTCAACATCCGCGAAATCAAGCTGCGGCCGAAGATCGCGACCCACGACTACGCGACCAAGAAAGGCCACGTCGAGCGCTTCCTCAAGCACCACGACAAGGTCAAGGTGACGATCATGTTCCGCGGTCGCGAGCAGGCCCACCCCGAGCGCGGCCGAGCGCTGCTGCAGAAACTCTTCGAGGACCTCGGCGGCATCGCCGTGGTCGAGTCGGCGCCGCTGCAGGAAGGGCGCAACATGAGCATGCTGCTGGCCCCGAGCAAAGAGGTCGACAAGCTGGACGACTCGGCACCCGACGGCGACGCTGCCCCCGACGCCACTCCAGCGGCCGCCGAGTCTGCGGCGACGGCCGAGGGGCCGGCGCCGGTTGAGGCGCCCCCGGCGCCACCCAAGGCTGACGCACCCCCGGAGACCGACGCGCCGGCCGAGACTGACGCGCCCGCCGAGGCTGAGGCCCCGACGGACGAGGCGCCTGCTGACGCACCCGCGGAGGCTCCGGCCGACGCCCCCGCCGACGCTTAGGCGCCGGCAACCACCACGTCGGCGATCCGCTCCGCCGCGTGACCGTCCCAGAGTGGGGGAGGCTCGCTTGGTGTGTCGCCCCGATCGGCCAGGGCCGCCGGGATGCCGGCGATCGCGGATGGGTCGAGGCCGAGCAGGGTGTTGGTGCCGGCGTTGATGGTGATCGGGCGCTCGGTGTTGGCGCGCAGGGTGAAGCAGGGGATGCCGAGGTAGGTCGTCTCCTCCTGGATTCCGCCGGAGTCGGTGAGAACGGCGCCGGCGTCGGCCAGCAGCGAGAGGAAGTCGAGGTAGCCGAGCGGGTCGATCAGCAGCACCCCCGGATGGTCCGCGTCGATCCGCTCCATCATCTTGCGGGTGCGCGGGTGGACCGGGAAGACGACCGGCATCTCGCGGGCCAGACCGGCCAGCTGCGCCACCGTCGCCGGCAGCAGCGGCCCGTCGACCAGGGCGGGGCGGTGCAGGGTGACCAGCGCGTAGCCGCCGGCCTCGACGCCGAGCTTGCCGGCCGTGCCGACCGCGCGGAAGCGGTCCTCCAGCGCGACCAGGGTGTCGATCATCGTGTTGCCGACCATGTGCATGCGCTCGTCCGGGATGCCTTCGGCGCGCAGGTTCGCCACCGCCTCCTCGCTGTGCATGAAGAGCAGCTGGGAGAAGCGGTCGGCGACGATCCGGTTGACCTCCTCCGGCATCGTCAGGTCGAAGCTGCGCAGGCCGGACTCGACGTGGGCGACCGGGATTCCCATCTTCACCGCGGTCAGGACGGCCGCCAGGGTGGAGTTGACGTCGCCGGGCACGACCACCAGATCGGGCTTCTCCTCGACCAGGACCGGCTCCAGGCGCTCCATCGTCCGTGCCGTCATTGCCGCGTGGCTGCCGGAGCCGACCTCCAGCATGTGGTCCGGCGCCGGCACCCCCAACTCGTCGAGGAAGACCTCTGACATCAGCCGGTCGTAGTGCTGGCCGGTGTGCACGATCGCGTGCCGGCCCTCGGGCAGCCGCGCCCGCAGGGCCCCGATCACGGGGGCGGTCTTGACGAAGTTGGGCCGGGTTCCGACCACGTAGACAATGCGCATCGCGGCGCCAGCGTACCCACGGCGCAGGCCGCAACTCCGCTCAGGCGTCGCGTTCTGCTTCAATACCGGGCCCGATGCCGAAGATGAAAAGCCATTCCGGCGCCTCCAAGCGCTTCCGCAAGACCGGCACCGGCAAGCTCCGGGGCCGCCGCGCCTACTCCAGCCACATCCTGGAGAAAAAGTCGCCGAAGCGGAAGCGGAAGATGGCACGGCCGGTGGAGATCTCCAAGCACGACGCCCCGATCGTGCGGGCGCTGCTCAGCGGAGGCAAGAAGTAGATGGCCCGCGTCAAGCGCTCCGTCCACGCGCGCAAGAAGCGCCGCAAGGTCCTCAAGGAAGCGAAGGGCTACTTCGGCCGCAAGCACTCCTCCTACCGCTTCGCCAAAGAGCAGGTGCAGCGGTCGGGCATGTACGCCTACCGCGACCGGCGCAACAAGAAGCGGACCTTCCGCCGCCTCTGGATCACCCGCATCAACGCCGCCGCGCGGTTGGAGGGCATGAGCTACTCCGAACTGATCCACGGTCTCGGCAAAGCCGAGGTCGAGGTCAACCGCAAGATGCTGGCTGAGATCGCCGTCAGCGATCGCGACGCCTTCCGCCGATTCGTGGAGCTAGCCCGGGAGGGTGCGGCCGCCTAGCGGTCTCACCGACACTCCACTCTCCCGGGCGGGCCGTGAAAACGGCCCGCTTTTTTTGTTCCAGGAGAAGAAACCGCCGACCAGAAGAGTCAGATCGAGACCGAACCGATGATCGCCAGTCCACAGAACGAGAAGCTGAAACTGGTCCGCAAGCTGCGCGAGCGCAAGCATCGCGAGCGCGAGGGGCTGTTCGCGACCGAGGGCGAGGACCTGGTCGAGGCGGGGCTGGCCGCCGGGGTCGAGCCGCGCTTCCTGCTGACCGCCGCCGGTTCCGACCTGCCGCCCGAGTGGGGTGGCGAGGAGGTCGAGCCGGAGCTGCTGACGGCGACGTCCTCGCTTGGCTCTGGCACCCGGGCGATCGCGGTCTGGCCGCTGCGCTGGTCCGAGGCGCCGGCGGCGCCCTGCGTCTACCTGCACGGCGTCAGCGACCCCGGCAACGTCGGCACCATCGTCCGCACCACCCACGCGTTGCTCGACGGCCCGGTCGCGCTCGGCCCCGGCTGCGCCGATCCGTTCTCGCCGAAGGCGGTGCGGGCCAGCATGGGATCGGTCTTCGCGCAGCCGCCCTCGCGGGCCGTGCTGGGGGAGACGCCGGCGCCGCGGGCGGCACTGATCGCCCACGGTGGTGCCGGGCTGGAGGCGCTGGAGGGCGCCGCGACGCTCTGCCTCGGTGCCGAGCGCGAGGGTCTGCCGGCCGACGTCCTCGCCCAGTGCGAGGCGACGGCGACGATCGCGCTGCGCTCCCGCGGCGCCGAGTCGCTCAACGTCGCCGCCGCGGCGGCGATCGCCGCTCAGCGGATATCGTCGGCCGCCATGGAGCCAGAGCCCGATGCTTGAGCGGATCGAGGAGATCAGGGGCGAGGCCGCGAGCGCGATCAGGGCGGCTGAGTCGAGCGCCGCCCTGGAGGAGCTGCGGGTTCGCTATCTCGGCCGCAAGGCCGAGCTGACGGCGATCCTGCGTGGCATCGCCGAGCTGGCGCCGGAGGAACGGGGCAAGGTTGGCGGCGCCGCCAACAAGGCGCGCAAGGAGCTGGAGGCGCTGCTGGAGACCAGCGCCGAGCGGCTGGACGCCAGTGAGCTCGAGGGCCGGCTGGCGGGCGACCGGGTCGACGTCACCCTCCCCGGCGCGCCGCCGCGGCCGGTCGGCCACGCCCACCTGATCGCCCGCACCACGCGCCTGATCGAGGACACGATGGTCGGGCTCGGCTACCGGGTGATGGAGGGGCCGGAGATCGAGCACGACTACTACAACTTCACCGCCCTCAACCACCCACCCGGGCACCCGGCGCGGATGCTCCAGGACACCTTCTACGTGCAGTCGCACCCCGAGGTGCTGCTGCGCACCCACACCTCGCCGGTCCAGGTGCGCTCGATGGAGGCGCAGGCGCCGCCGATCTTCATCATCGTCCCCGGCAAGGTCTACCGGCGCGACTCCGACGCTACCCACAGCCCGATGTTCCACCAGATCGAGGGCCTGGCGATCGCCGAGGGGCTCACCCTCGCCGACCTCAAGGGCACGCTGCTGGCGCTCTGCCGGGCGATCTTCGGCGGCGAGCGCGAGGTGCGGCTGCGCCCGCACTTCTTCCCCTTCACCGAGCCCAGCGTCGAGGTCGACGTCTCCTGCTTCCAGTGCGGCGGCAGCGGCTCGCTGCCCTCCGGCGAGCGCTGCAACCTCTGCAAGGGCCAGGGCTGGATCGAGATCCTCGGCGCCGGCATGGTCGACCCCAACGTGCTCGGCTTCGTCGAGGGCAACGGCTATGACCCCGAGCGGGTCCAGGGCTTCGCCTTTGGCCTCGGGGTCGAGCGGGTGGCGATGCTGCGCCACGCGGTGCCGGACCTGCGGCGCTTCTTCGACAACGACGTGCGGATGCTGGAGCAGTTCGGATGAGGGTGCCGTACTCATGGCTGCGCGAGTACTGCGACCCGGGGGTCGGGGTCGCGGAGATCGCCGAGCGGTTGGTGATGACCGGGACCGAGGTCGAGCGGATCGGCACGGTCGGCCCGCCCTCGCCCGAGGGCTTCGTCGTCGGCAAGGTCCTGAGCGCCGAGCAGCATCCGAACGCCGACCGGCTGCGGGTTTGCCGGGTCGACACCGGCGACGGCGAGCGCACGATCGTCTGCGGCGCGCCCAACGTCGCTGACGGGCAGACGGTGGCGGTGGCCCAGCCAGGCGCGCGGATGCCGGGCGGCGAGAAGCTGCGCAAGGCGAAGCTGCGGGGGGTTGCCTCGGAAGGGATGATCCTCTCGGTCTCCGAGCTCGAAGTCGGCGGCGACGCCGACGGCATCCTCGTGCTCGAGGACGAGCCGGCGCCGGGGACGCCGCTGGCAGAGGTGCTGCCCTTGGCCGAGCCGGTCCTGGAGCTGGAGGTGACGCCGAACCGCTCGGACTGCTTTGGGATTTGGGGCGTCGCCCGCGAGGTGCACGCGATCTCGGCGGCGCCGCTGGTGGCCGAGCCGTGGAGCGAGGACGCGGAGGCCGCGGGCGGGGGAGACGTCAACGACTTTGCCTCGGTCACGGTCGCGCTGCCCGGGCTCTGCCCCCGCTTCACCGCCCGTGTCTTCACCGAGGTCACGATCGGCCCCTCGCCGCTCTGGCTGCAGGCGCGCCTGACCGCGGCCGGGCAGCGGCCGATCAACAACGTCGTCGACGTCACCAACTACGTGATGCTGCTGACCGCCCAACCGCTGCACGCCTTCGATCTCGACAAGGTCCCGGGCGGGGCGCTGACCGTGCGGACCGCGGCCGACGGCGAGAAGATGACCACCCTCGACGACGTCGAGCGCACCCTCGATGCCGAGACGGTCCTGGTCTGCGACGAGAACGGCCCGACCGGGATCGCCGGGATCATGGGCGGCCAGGTCTCCGAGGTGTCGGCGACGACGACGCGGGTGCTGCTCGAGGTCGCCAGCTGGGACGGGGCCAACATCCTCCGCACCTCGCGGCTGCTGGGGCTGCGCTCGGAGGCCTCCTCGCGCTTCGAGAAGCAACTGCACCCGGAGCTCTGCATGCGGGCGCAGCGGATCGCCTCACGGTTGATGGTGGAGCTCTGCGGGGCCAAGCTCGTCCCGGGCACGATCGACGTCGTCGCCGACGTCCCGGCCGCACCGCGGATCGAGCTGCGCGCCGAGCGGGTCGCGGGCCTGCTGGGGATGCGGATCGAGCAGGCGGATCAGCGCGCTTATCTGGAGCGGCTCGGATTCGGGGTCGAGGCCGACGGCGAGGACCTCCGGGTCGAGGTCCCGCCCGAGCGCCACTACGACGTCACCCGCGAGGTCGACCTGATCGAGGAGGTCGGCCGCGTCCACGGCTTCGACGAGCATCTGCCGACGACCCTGCCGGCGGTGGCGGCGAAGGTGGGCGGCCTCAGCGGCGCCCAGCAGCTGCGGCGCCGAGCCGAGGACTCCCTGCGCGACCTCGGCTTCGACCAGGTCGTCGGCTGGAGCTTCACCGACCCCGGCGAGACCGGCCGGCTGCGGATTCCCAGGGACGACGCGCGCGGCGACGCCGTGCTGCTTGCGAACCCACTCTCTGAGGACCAATCGGCGATGCGCACGACCCTGCTCGGCTCGCTGCTCGACGTGGCCTCCCGCAACCTCGCCCGCGACGCCGGCGCCGTCGCCCTCTTCGAGTCCGGCCAGGTCTACCTCGGCGGGCTGCCGACTGCGGATGCCGGCGCCGAGGCGCCCGGCGCGCCCGCCGATCCCCTGGCAGGCGCTTTCGTCGGCGAGCGGGCGGCGCCGTTTGCGGAGCCGCACCGGCTCGGCACGCTCGCGGTCGGGCCGCTGGTCGAGAAGTCCTGGCGCGGCGGCGGCGAGCCGGCCGACTTCTTCGCCCTCAAGGGGGTTCTGGAGGCGCTCGCCGGCCAGCTCGGCGTCGAGCTGGTCTTTGCCCCGGCGGCCGAGCCGTTCCTGCACCCGGGGCGCGCGGCGGCGGTCGAGATCGCCGGCGTCGGGGCCGGCTGGATCGGCGAGGTCCATCCGCTCGTTGCCAGGGAGTGGGATCTGGCGGCGGCGGTCGGCTTCGAAATCTCTACGGCGGCCCTGATCGGTGCCGCCTCCACCGGCGCCGAGATCTACGAGGACGTCACCACCTTCCCGGCTGCCCATCAGGACCTCGCCGTCGTCGTCCCGGTCGAGGTCAGCGCGGTCGCGGTGCGCGAGGCGATCCTCGCCGGCGGCGGCGAGCTGCTGCGCTCGGCCCGCGTCTTCGACCTCTTCGAAGGCGAGCAGCTCGGCGAGGGGCGCAAGAGCCTGGCGCTGCGGCTCGAGTTCCGCGCCGCCGACCGCACCCTCACCGACGAGGAGGTCGCACCGTTGCGGGAGGCGATCAAGGCGAAGCTGGACGCGATCGGAGGGACCCTGCGTGAATGACCTTGGCGCACAACCGCTGAGCGGCGAGCCCGCGGCGCGGGTCCTGGTCGCCGGCGCCTCCGGCTTCACCGGCGCTCTGGCGGCGCGGATCGTCTGGCGCCACCCGCGGCTGCAGCTCGCCGCGGTGACCTCGCGCAGCGACGCCGGCAAGCGGCTCGACAGCCTCTACCCGCGCTACCGGGTGCCGCTGGAGCTGACCGAGCTCGACCCCGACCGGGTCGAGGGGATCGATGCCGCGATCGTCGCCTACCCGCACGGCGCCGCCGCCCCGACCGTGGCCGCGCTGCGCGCCCAGGGCATCCTCGTCGTCGACCTCTCGGCCGACTTCCGGCTGCGCGAGATGGATGTCTACGAGCGCTGGTACGGCGAGCACGGCGCCCCCGACCTGTTCGGGACCGGGGTCTACGGCCTGACCGAGATGTACCGGGAAGAGCTGCGCGAGGCGAAGCTGGTCGCGACTCCCGGCTGTTACCCGACCGCGAGCGTGCTGGGGCTGGCGCCGCTCGCCGAAAAGGGCCTGCTGGCCGACGTCGTCGTCAACGCGATGCAGGGAGTCTCCGGCGCCGGCCGCGGCGGCGGCGACGCGATGCACTACGCTTCGATGGACGAGAACGCCTTCGCATACAAGACCGAGGGGCACCGCCACCGGCCGGAGATCGAGCAGGAGCTGGCGGCGCTCGGCAGTCCCGTGCCGGTCGTCTTCGTCCCGCACCTGCTGCCGCTCGACCAGGGCGAGCTGGCCAGCTGCTACGCGCAGACGACCGAGCCGGTCACCAAGGAGCAGGTGCGGGCGCTCTACCGCGAGCGCTACGCCGGCGAGCCCTTCGTCCGCGTCGTCGACAGCCCGCCCGGGCTGCGCGACCTGCGGGACAGCAACGAGTGCCACATATACGTGACCGTCGAGGAGCACGGCCGGGTGCTGGCCTTCTCGGCGATCGACAACCTCTGGAAGGGCGCCTCGGGCCAGGGCATCCAGAACCTCAACCTGATGCTCGGCCTGCCCGAGACCGAGGGACTGACGTGAGTCAGGCGGAGACGGCCGCGGACGCGCAGGCGAGCGAGCCCTTCTTCCGCTCGCGCTGGGTCGAAGCGCCGGAGGGGGTGGAGGAGCTCGACCCCGTCCAGCTCGCGCCCGGCTTCCGCGCGGGCGGTGCCCACTGCGGCCTCAAGGGCGGCGGCAAGACCGACGTCGGCCTGATCGTCTGCGACGAGGAGGCGGTGAGCTCGGCGCTGGTGCTGACCCGCAACGCCTCCGCCGCGGCGCCGATCCGGGTCTGCCGCGAGGTGACCGCGGGCGCCCGGGTCCGCGCCGCTGTCGTCAACTCCGGCAACGCCAACGCCGAGACCGGCGCCCAGGGCTACGCCGACGCCCTGGGGATGTGCGAGCGGGCGGCGACAGCCCTGGGCCTGGACACGGCCGCGGTCGCCGTCGCCGAGACCGGGACGATCGGCGTGCCGCTGCCGATCGAGGCGGTGCTGCCGGGAATCGACGAGGCCGCCGCGAATCTCTCCACCGCCGGCGCCGGGACCTTCTCGGACGCGATCACGACCACCGACCGCTGGCCGAAGCGCTGCACGCTGCGGGCCGGCGGCGTCACCCTCTCCGCCCAGGCGAAGGGGGCGGGGATGATCGAGCCGAAGATGGCGACGATGCTCTGCTTCGTCCAGACCGACGCCGCCATCGCCGACCCCGCGACGGCACTGCGCGCCGCCACCGACGCCTCCTTCAACCGGATCACCGTCGACGGCCAGATGAGCACCAACGACATGGTTCTGCTGCAGGCGACCGGCGCCTCGGGCAAGGCGCTACCCGACGGCCTGCTGGAGGCGGTCCTGAAGCAGCTGGCGATCGAGATCGTCCGCGACGGCGAGGGTGCCGCCCGGGTCGGCCGGATCGAGGTCGGCGAGGCCGCCTCCGCCGCCGAGGCCGAGCGCGTCGCCCGCGCGATCGCCAACTCCCCCCTGGTGAAGACGGCTCTGTTCGGCCGCGACCCCAACTGGGGCCGGATCGCGCAGGCCGCCGGCGCGGCCCTGGTCGGCGAGGAGCTGGACGAGATCGGCGAGGACGCGATCGACGCCGCCGAGCTCGGCGGCGAGACCGCGGAGGCGGAGATCGGCCTGCGGCTGGGTCGCGGCGAGCACCGGGCCCACGTCTGGTTCTCCGACCTGGGCTATGAGTACGTCCGGATCAACGCGGAGTACACGACCTGATGAGGAGGAGTGCATGACCGAGCAGGCACCGCAGTCGCGGGCGGCCGGGGTCAGCGTCGAGACGCTGCTCGAGGCGCTGCCCTACATCCGCGAGTTCCACGGCCGCACGGTGGTGATCAAGTACGGCGGCGCGGCGATGCTGGACGAGAGCCTGCGCGAGGCCTTCGCCGCCGACGTCGTCCTGCTCAAGTACGTCGGCCTCAACCCGGTGATCGTCCACGGCGGCGGTCCCGAGATCACCCGCTACATGGACCGCCTCGGCCTCGAGGTCAAGTTCCACGAGGGCCTGCGCGTCTCCGACGCGGAGACCGTCGAGGTGGCGAAGATGGTCCTGGTCGGCAAGCTCAACTCGGAAATCGTGCAGCGGCTCAACCGCGCCGGCCAGCCCGCGGTCGGCCTCGCCGGCGAGGACGGCACCCTGTTCGAGGTCGCGCCCGCCGCCAACGCCGACCAGGTCGGCTTCGTCGGATCGGTCGAGCGGGTCGACGTCGACGTCCTCAACCACATCGCCGCCGACTACATCCCCGTCGTCGCCTCCTCGGCCTCTGACCGCGACGGCCAGTCCTACAACGTCAACGCCGACGAGGCGGCCGGCAAGGTGGCCGCTGCCCTCGGAGCCCACAAGGCGATCTTCCTCACCGACGTCGACGGCTGGTTGGCCGACGCAGGCGACGAGTCCTCGCTGATCTCGCGCGCCACGGTGGCCGAGGTCGAGGAGATGCTGAGCGGGGTCGCGGGGGGGATGAGGCCGAAGCTGCAGGCCTGCGTCGACGCGATCCGCGGCGGCGCCCAGTCCGCTCACATCATCGACGGTCGCAAACCGCACAGCCTGCTGGTCGAGCTCTTCACCGACGCCGGCATCGGCACGATGGTGACCCCATGAGCGCGGCCGCTCCGGGCATCGGCCTCGCCGAGGTCCGCGCTCTCGAGGAGCGCTACCTGATGCGGACCTACAAGCGTGGCGCCGTCGACTTCGTGCGCGGCGAGGGCCCGCTGCTCTGGGACGCCGACGGCAAGGAGTACCTCGATTTCCTGACCGGGATCTCGGTCTGCTCGCTCGGCCACTGCCATCCCGCCGTGGTCGCGGCCGTCCGGGAGCAGTCGGCCCGCCTGATGCACGTCTCCAACCTCTTCTACACCGAGCCGATGGCGCGCCTGGCACAGCGCCTATCGCAGTCGAGCCTGGGTGGCCGCGTCTTCTTCTCCAACTCCGGCACCGAGGCCAACGAGTGCGCGATCAAGGTGGCCCGCAAGCACGCTCACGGCCGCGGCATCGCGGCGCCGGAGATCGTCAGCTTCGAGGGCGACTTCCACGGCCGCAGCTACGGGGCCCTGGCGGCGACGCCGAGCCTCGCCCGCAACGAGTCCCTGGGGCCGATGCTGCCGGGCTTCCACGCCGTGCCACGCAACGACGCCGCCGCTCTGCGCGCGGCGGTCGGCGCGAACACGGCCGCGGTCCTGATCGAGCCGATCCAGGGCGAGGCGGGGATCCGGCCGATCTCCGACGAGGCCCTGCTCGCCGCTCGCCAGGCCTGTGACGAGGTAGGGGCGTTGCTGATCCTCGACGAGATCCAGACCGGGATCGGAAGGACGGGGTCGCTCTGGGCCTATGAGCAGACGCCGGTCCGGCCCGACGTCCTCACCAGTGCCAAGGCGCTCGGCAACGGCGTCCCGATCGGCGCCTGCGTCACCGGCCCGGCGGCGGCCGACGTGCTCGGGCCGGGCGACCACGGCTCCACCTTCGCCGGCGGTCCCGTCGCCACCTCGGCCGCGCTGGCGGTCCTGGACGTGGTCGACGATCCGCTGCTGCTGCGTAGCGTGCGGGAGCTGGGGGCGGAGCTGCGCGACGGCCTCGCCGCTCTCGACGGCGTCGCGGAGGTGCGCGGGCGCGGGCTGATGGTCGGGATCGGCCTCGACGAGGGCACCGACGCGGCGGTGGTCGGCGCCGACCTCCTCGAGCGCGGTCTCATCGTCAACGTCCCCGCGCCGTCGACTCTGCGCCTGCTGCCGCCGCTCCTGATCGACTCCTCTCATCTCGAGCGGGCGGTCGGCCTGATCGGCGAATCGCTTCTAGGCTTGGCGGCGACTTGAGGGGCAAGGACCAACCAGACCCGCCGAAGCCGCTCGCCACCAGCACGGCGGAGCGCCTGGCGGCGATCGTCGAGGCGGCGGAGCGGGCGGCGGTGCAGGTCATCGACGACGCCGAAGAGGAGGCCCGCGGGCGGCTCGAGCAGGCCGCGGCCGAGGCGGAGCGACTCGTCGCCGACCGCCTCGCCGAGCTGGACGGCTTGACCGACTCGCTGATCGCCCAGGCGGAAGCGGTCGGCGCCCAGTCCGAGCAGCTGATCGCCTCGCTCGAGCAGGCCCGGCGCCGGCTCGGCCCCGACCGGGAATCCGGGCGGTTCGAGCCCCGACAGCCTGACTCGCGCCCCTCGCACCTGACCGCGGTCGATCCCGTGGCCGAGCCCGCCGTGCCGGCGCCGACAGCGCTGAGGCCCGCCGGGGGCGAGACGACGGCGGCCGGGGCGCGCCTATTGGCCACGCAGATGGCGGTCTCGGGCAGCAGCCGGGAGGAGATCGAAGCCAGGCTGCGAAACGGGTTCGAGATCGAGGACACCGCCTCGATCGTCGACGCGATACTCGGACCGGAGGAGTAGTAGAGACAATGCACGAGGACCCGACGCGCCTGATGGGGCAGCCCGACGACCGCGGCCCGGACGGACACAAGCCGCGCGGCAACATGCGCCTCGTCGTCGCCTGTCTCGTCGCCGTGATCGTCGGCCTGGTGATCGCCGTGGTCGTGATCGCCGGCAACGACGACAGCGCCAGCTCCACCGCCTCCAGCTCCGAATCGGTGACCACCCTGCCGAGCACGACGGAAAGCACCGAGTCGACGACGACCACGGAGCCGACCACGACCGAGTCGACGACGACCGAAACCACGGAACCGACGACCACCACCGAACCGACCACGACCACGGAAACGACGCCGCCGCCGGCAGAAGAAAACGGCAGCGGCGGCATTCCAGCGCCCTGAGGCAGCCTCAGTCTCATCCTGCGAGACTTGCGCCCCTCTTGAGTTCCCCGCGACCACAGTCGAGCCCCACCGCCAGCTACGAGGCGGACCCCGCGCGGGTCCACCGCGTCCTCCTGCTCTACTCGGGCGGGCTCGACACCAGCGTGATGCTGAAGTGGATCCAGGACTCCTACGACGCCGAGGTCGTCTGCCTCACCGTCAACCTCGGCCAGCCCGGCGAGGACTACGCGGTGATCGAAGACAAGGCGCGCCAGCTCGGCGCCGTCGAGTGCCACGTCGTCGACGCCCGCGAGCGCTTCGCCGCCGAGTACCTGGCGCCGGCGATCAAGGCCAATGCCGTCTACGGCAACGGCTACCCGCTGTTCACGGCGCTGGGGCGGCCGCTGATCGCCGCCCTCGCGGTCGAGCATGCGCGCAAGGCCAACTGCGACACGATCGCCCACGGCTGCACCGGCAAGGGCAACGACCAGGTCCGGATCGAGGCCACGGTCGCGACCCTGGCGCCGGAGCTGCGGACGATCGCCCCGGTGCGCTCCTGGCAGATGGGCCGCGAGGAGGAGATCGCCTACGCCCGCGAGCACGGGATCCCGGTCAAGGGCGGCACCGAGGTGGCGCCCTACTCGATCGACGACAACCTCTGGGGACGCTCGTCCGAGGGCCGCTGGATCGAGGACCTCACCCACGCCCCCGAGGACGACGTCTTCCAGCTCGTCACCCGCCCGGAGGAGGCGCCGGACGAGGCCGAGACGGTCACGGTCGGATTCGAGGCCGGGCTGCCGGTCTCCCTGAATGGCGAGCGCCTGGGCCTGGTCGACCTGCTCGAAAGGGCGGCCGAGATCGGCTGCCGCCACGGGGTCGGCATCGTCGACCACATCGAGGACCGGATCGTCGGCCTCAAGGTGCGCGACATCTACGAGGTGCCGGCGGCGGCGATCGTCCTCACCGCCCACGAGGAGCTCGAGCGCCTGGTCGGCACGATCCACCAGAACCAGTTCAAGCCGGGCCTCGACCAGAAGTGGGGCTACCTGGTCTACGCCGGTCTCTGGTGGGAGCCGCTGCGCAGCGACCTCGACGCCTACATGGACGCCGTCAACGCCCAGGTGACCGGCGAGATCGGCCTGCGCCTCTACAAAGGCAGCGTCCGCGTCGTCACCCGCTCCTCGCCCAACGCCGTCTACGACTCCGAGCTGGCCAGCTTCGACCAGTCCGGCGGCCTCTTCTCGCAGGCCGCCTCACCCGGCTTCATCGAGCTCTGGTCGCTGCAGTCGCGGATGGCCCACCGGATCCGCGAGCGCGGAGAGGGGGAGGGCTGATGTACGACAAGGTCGGAAAGGCCGCGCTGCGCTTCGCCTTCCGCTACACCCGGCGCCGCTACAAGCGTGAGATCCGGATCGGCATCGGCGTCGCCGCCGTCTTCGTCGGCATCGGCGCCTACCTCGCCAGCCGCAACGTCCCCGAGGGCTGAGCCGGGCTCCGCGCAACATTCGTTGCCGGTTATCGGCAACTTGTGAGGATTCGCTAACACCCTCGCTAGCCTCGGCCGTTCGTGGTGCCGGCTCGCGCCAGAAAGGATCTCGTCACCCTCGGCGCCGCCGTGGCGCTGCTCTGCGCGCTGATGGCGCTGGCGCTCGGGCTGGTTCCACGCGCCGGGGCCGCTGACGCGGGCGCGCTCGAAGCCAAGCTGGTCGGCGCCCGCGACGAAGCCGGATCGATCGCCGCCGGCCTGCGCGCCAGCCGCGAACGGCTGGCGATCGCCGAAGGCGAAGCGGCGAAGGCGCAGGCCAGGGAGGATCGGCTCTCCGGCCTGCTGGCCGAAGGTCAGGAGCGCGCGGCCGAGCTGACTCGCAAGCTGGAGGCGACCCGCGCGCAACTGGCCGCCGAGAAGGCCCGCCTGCGCCGCTCGCGCGACGCCCTGGCAGCCCGCCTGGTGGCGATCTACGAGAGCGGCATGCCGAGCACCGCGAGCGTGATCTTCAGCTCCGCCGACTACGACGAACTCGCGACCCGCACCGCCTTCCTGCGGATGATCGAGGAATCCGACAGCGCCCTCGCCGACCGGGTCGAGCAGGTCCGCGACGAAGTCCGCCGCGAGTCCGAGCTGGTCGCCGGCCTCGAGGCGCGCGCCATCGCCTACGACGAACGCCTCGCCGCCGCCCGTGACCAGATCGCCTCGGTCCGCGCCGCCGCCCAGGCCGCTGCCGCCCGCCAGCAGTCGATCGCCGCCGAACGCGAAGCCGCGCTCTCGGGCCTCAAATCCAGCATCGCCAAGTGGGTCAAGGAGGTCCAACAGGTTCGCGCCGCCGAAGCGCGAGCGGCTACCGAAGCCGAAGCCGAAGAAGAAGTCGGCCGCTGGCTCGGCGGTCCCTACTCGATCCCGTCCTACATCGTGATGTGCGAGTCCGGCGGCGACTACGGTGCCATCAATCCCTCATCCGGAGCGGGTGGCGCCTACCAAATCCTTCCGTCTACCTGGGAACTCTACGGAGGTCAGGGGGAACCACAGAATGCCCCGAAGGCTGAACAGGATCGCATTGCTGCCGAAATTTATGCCGATTCAGGCGGGTCCGCCTGGGTCTGTGCGTAGGCGGGGGTCTGGGTAGGGGTTTCGCTTAACTTCTTTCGAGGATCGTGCTCCCGCCGCTCCGAGGTCGAGCGCCGCCGAAAAAGTACAAGACGCTTCACCCCTACCCAGACCCCCGCGACCCTCCGACGCCAAGGGCTCGACCTAAGGTTGGCCGGCTCACGACGCGAGTTTGGCTGCATGCCCCCTCCCCGGAGCGTCTGCTCTCTGGCTGTGAATGCACGGCGAGCGCGGTGAAGACGTAGCGAACCAGCTGCTTCGGGGCGCCGGAGGTCCCATCGCTGCGCGGCCTTCGGGCTCGCTCGGGGCGGAGGGGTCGGGTGGGGGTGAAGCGTCTTGTACTTTTTTGCTGCTGCGAATCGCGGACGAGCGGAGCGCGACCGCAAAAAAGTTAAGCGAAACCCCCACCCGACCCCTCCGCCTCAACCGTGAACAAATACCCACGGAACTAGCGGGGAAGACTCAACAATCACCCCGGTGGCATCTGCCCCACTTGGCATGATCGATCGACCCGTGAGTAGCCCTGCCGCCGTCCATCTGCACGCCCACAGCGAGTACTCGCTGCTTGACGGCGCCTGCAAGATCGACGCGATGGCGGCCCGCGCCGCCGAGCTCGGGCAGCCCGCTCTGGGCCTCACCGACCACGGCGTCATGAACGGCGCCGTGGAGCTCTACAAGGCTTGCAACAAGCACGGGATCAAGCCGATCGTCGGGCTCGAGGCCTACTTCGTCGAGGACCGCAAGACGATCAAGGAGCAGCCGCGGTACGAGCGCAACCACATCACCCTGCTGGCCGCAAGCGACAAGGGCTATGCCAACCTGGTCCAGCTCACCTCGGCCGGCTTCCTCGAGGGCTTCTCGCGCGGCAAGGCCAACGTCGACATGGAGCTGCTGGCGCGCCACTCCGAGGGCGTCATCGTCCTCACCGGCTGCCTGCAGTCGCGCTTCTGCCGGCGCCTGGTCGAAGAGCGCGCCGACGACGCTCGCGCCCACCTCGACGACCTGATCCAGGCCTTCGGCCCCGACGACGTCTACTTCGAGGTGCAGAAGAACGGGATCGAAGAGCAGGACAAGGCGAACGAGGGGATCGTCCGCTTTGCCCGCGAGCTGAAGCGCCCGCTGGTCGCCACCGCCGACGTCCACTACCTGCGGCGCGAGGACTTCGAACACCACGCGGCCCTGCTCTGCGTGCAGACCAAGTCGACCCTGGCGCTGCCGAAGATGAGCTTCGACACCAACGAGTTCTACATAAAAAGCTCGGAGGAGATGATCGATGCCTTCGCCGAGTGGCCGGAGGCGGTGCCGACCTCGCTGGAGATCGCCGAGCGCTGCTCGCTCGACATCGAGCTCGGCAGCCTGCTGCTGCCGAAGTACCCGACCGAGGACGGCTCCGAGCCGGAGGAGATGCTGCGCCGGATCGCCGGCGAGGGGCTGCGCGCCCGCTATGGCGACCCGGCACCCGCCGAGGCGGTCGAGCGGATGGAGTTCGAGCTCGGGGTGATCGAGGAGATGGGCTTCTCCTCCTACTTCCTGATCGTCTGGGACTTCGTCCGCTACGCCAAGGAGAACGGCGTCGCGGTCGGCCCCGGCCGCGGCTCCGCCGCCGGCTCGATCGTCTCCTACATCCTCAGGATCACCGACCTCGACCCGCTCTCGGAGGGCCTGATCTTCGAGCGCTTCCTCAATCCCGGCCGCAAATCGATGCCGGACATCGACATCGACTTCTCGGTCCGCGGCCGCGAGCGGATGATCCGCTACGTCGGCGAGAAATACGGCCGCGAATCGGTCGCCCAGATCATCACCTTCGGCAAGATGGCGCCGCGCGCCGCGACCAGGGACGCCGCCCGCGTGCTCGGCTACGACTACGGCGCCGGAGACCGCCTCGCGAAGCAGATCCCGGAGCCGATCATGGGCCGCAGCCCGTCCTTCGCCGAATGCCTGAAGGCGGGCCAGGAGCTGAAGCAGACCTACGACTCCGATCCCGACGCGAAGAAGATCATCGACGTCGCCCAGGGCCTGGAGGGGATCGTCCGCAACAACTCGATCCACGCCGCCGCCGTGGTGATCGCCGACCGCCCGCTGCAGGAGGTGGTGCCGCTGCAGCTGGCCGAGGACCGCTCCGCTCCGGCGGGCAACGGCAACGGCTCCGGCAAAGCCGAGCGCCAGTACAAGATCGTGACCCAGTACTCGATGGGCCCGATCGAGGAGATCGGGCTGCTGAAGATGGACTTCCTCGGCCTCCGCAACCTCGACGTGATCGAGGACGCGATCGACATCATCCGCCGCTCGCGCGGCGAGGAGATCGAGATGGAGCAGATCCCGATCGACGACGCCAAGACCTACGCGATGCTCGCGAGCGGCGACTCGACCGGCGTCTTCCAGTTCGAGTCGGAGGGGATGCGAGACGCCCTGCGCAAGGTCAAGCCGACCGAGTTCGCCGACTTGGTCGCGCTCGGCGCCCTTTACCGACCTGGGGCGATGGCCTACATCCCCGCCTATGCCAAGGGCAAGAAGGACCCGAGCACGGTCCGCTACCCGGACCCGCGCCTGCGCGCGATCACCGAGGAGACCCACGGCTGCGTCATCTACCAGGAGCAGCTGATGGAGATCTCGCGCTCGATGGCCGGCTTCAGCGGCGCCGAGGCAGACGATCTGCGCAAGGCGATCGGCAAGAAGAAGCGCGAGCTGATGGCGACGATGAAGGACAAATTCATGCAGGGGCTGGGGGAATCGAACACCGCCCCCAACGTCGCCAAGGATCTCTGGAAGCTGAACGAAGCCGCCGCCGACTACTCCTTCAACAAGTCCCACGCCGCCTGCTACGG
>Ga0208998_1000025_pt1 | contig 43689 bp, 46 predicted proteins | sample MedBloCAOM2_M2_FD_187856 | JGI IMG/M metagenome (GOLD analysis project Ga0208998, IMG submission 187856) | Forest soil microbial communities from El Dorado National Forest, California, USA - Mediterranean Blodgett CA OM2_M2 (SPAdes) (version 2) | ecosystem: Environmental > Terrestrial > Soil >... | reverse complement strand
TCCATGTGGTCGCGGCCGGCGTTGCCGAACATCTGCGGTGCCGGCGGCGACTGCTCCGGGTCGCGGATCTCGAACATCCGCATCGCGTGCTTGTCGAGCGCGTTGGTGCGGTCGGTGTACTTGACGCCGAGGCTGCCGGGCTCCATCTTCTCGAAGCCGAGCGCCAAGGCGCAGTCGACGAGGCCGCCCTTGACCGCCTGGCGGGCCAGGAACAGGGCCGAGGATCCGGTCGAGCAGTTGTTGTTGACGTTGACGACCGGGATCCCGGTCAGGCCGAGCTGGTAGAGCGCGCGCTGACCATAGGTCGAATCGCCGTAGCAGTAGCCCGCGTAGGCCTGCTCGACGTCGGCGTAGGGGACGCCCGCGTCGGCGAGTGCCTTCTCCCCCGCTTCCTTGGCCCAGTCGGGGTAGTCGCCCTCCTTGGTGCCGGGCTTCTCGAACTTGGTCATGCCGACACCGATGACGAACGTGCGGTTGCTCAACTCTGGCTCCTCGAAGTCTCCCGCCGCGAGGCGGTGTTTGGCTGCGTAGCCAGGAATCTAGCGCGCCGCGGCGCCAGGCGGGACCGGGGACCGCCTCAGGACTGTGAATTTCAGGTCCCTCCCGCCCTTCGGATCTGGCCAGACGACGAAGGCGAGGAAGGTGATCAGGAGGCCCAGCGCGGTGCCGATCAGGCGCAGCTTGTCGGCCTCCCAGGCGGCCTCGCCGAGCTTGTCGGTGAGAAGGACGACGAAGACCGTGATCGCCGCCGTAAACAGCGCGTACTGGACGGTCAACAGCCCGAGCGCCAGCGCGGTCGCCGCGGTGAGGACGACGATGACGACCAGGTCGCTGCCCCCGAACGCCTCCGCGACCGCGGTGGCGACGATCAGGCCAAGCACGGTGCCGGCTGCCCGCAGGACCAGCCGCAGGTACGTTTCGTCGCGGTCGGGGCGCATCACGAAGAGGATCGTCAGCGGAATCCAGAAGCCGTGGTCGTCCATGTCGAGGACGCGGTAGATCGCGACCCCGAGCGCCAGCGAGAGGCCGAAGCGGATCGCGTGGCGGAGGTTCTCCGAGCGCGGCGTGAAGTTGGCGAGGAGGGCCGCGGCGACGGCACCGGCGTCCCAGCCGCTCGGCTGGTCGCGGGCGCAGCGCTCGACTCCGACCCAGACGATCAGCGACCAGAGCACCTGCGTGAGGCCGCCGACGGTGCCCCAGAGCAGCGCCGGCAGGGTCTCGTCGGCTGCGAGGAAGAGCCCCTGGGAGACGAGCAGGGTCAGGGCGAAGACGAGGCCGAAGATCGCCAGCCGCAGCGAGTAGGCGAAGCCGTAGCCGGCGAGGGCGCCGACCAGCCCCATCGCCAGGACCGCCGCGGGCCCGGACTGGCTGCTGAGGACGCCGAGCGCCGCCATCAGCCCGATCGCCGCCGCGGCGGCGGCCTGCCAGGCGGCCCGGGGGCCGGCGGCGGCGTCGAGCCCGGCGAAGGCGGCGAACAGAGAGCCGGTGGCGATCGCGCCCTTGGTCGGGGCGCCGAAGCCGAACTCGACGATCAGCGCGAGGCCGACCGGGACCGCGACCAGGGCGCCTCGGCGCAGGGCAGGCCCCGGCGCGCTGGGGCCGATCTTGAACAGCGGCGAGGCGCGCAGTCGCAGCGCCTGGCCGGAGGCGTTGTAGAGCTGATCGGCGGTCTGCTCGACGGGCACCTCGCTGGGGCTATTCTCAGGGGTCTTGGTCACCGCGGTTCTCAGCTCCGATCCTGCCGCTGGAGTGGGCATCTTCGCCGCCTTGGCGGCGGGAGTCGTCTCCTTCCTCTCCCCCTGCGTCCTTCCTCTGGTGCCCGGTTATCTGTCGGCCGTGACCGGCGTCTCCGCGGCGGAGCTCGACGAGGCCGGCTGGCGCCGGGTGCTGGGCCCGAGCCTGCTCTTCGTCGCCAGCTTCTCGGCGATCTTCATCCTCCTCGGCCTCACGGCGACGGCGATCGGATCGACCCTGCAGGACCACCTGGAACTGCTCACCAAGATCTCCGCGGCGCTGATCATCGCGATGGGCGTGCTCTTCGTCTCCTCCCTGTTCATCACCCGCCTCAATCGCGAGTGGCATGTCGACTCGCTGCTGGAGCGGGCGGGCAAGGGTGGGCCGATCGTCGCCGGGGCTGCCTTCGCGATCGCCTGGACCCCCTGCATCGGCCCGACCCTGGGCGCGATCCTCGCCGCCGCCTCGCTCTCCGCCTCGGCCGCCCGCGGCGCCCTGCTGCTCGCCGTCTACTCCGCCGGCCTGGCGATCCCCTTCATCCTCACCGCCCTCGCCTTCTCCCGCATGACCACCGCCTTCGCCGTGGTCAAGCGTCATTACCAGGCGATCGTCGCAGTCGGCGGCGTGATCCTGATCGCCATGGGCGTCCTGATCTGGACCGGAGAAATCTTCCAGCTCAACATCGAAATCCAGAACTGGGCCGAAGGACTCGGGATCGACTTCTACAACAGCGTCTGAAACGCCTCAGTTCTGGGACGGAGCGACTGTCTCCAGCTCTTTGCCGACCGCCTCGGTGATCTCGAGGCCGCTGTCGTCAACGTCGCGCGAGCAGACGATGCGGAAGCGGCCGGTGCCGATCTCGCCGTCGGGAATCACCGGCAGGCCGCGGATCTGCTCCCAGCCGAGCCGCTCGACCTCGAACGGGTTCATCCGCACCTCGGCCGCCGGGAACGGGCAGCTCGCGTTGTGCTGGTCGATCGCCTTGGAGATCGCCTCCAGGTTCTTCGCCTCGGGGGATGCCACGCGCAGAGTCTAGGCTGATCGCGGGCGATCGTCGTCGACGCTTATGACGACGATGCCGTCCGTCCCTTCCCCGTCCTACCATCGGACCGTGGCCGCTGCCAGGACGATCGCCCATCTCGACATGGACGCCTTCTACGCGTCCGTAGAGCTGCGCCGGCGTCCTGATCTGAGGGGGAAGCCGGTGATCGTCTGCGGCTCGGGGCCGCGGGCGGTCGTCACCACCGCGAGCTACGAGGCGCGCAAGCTGGCTGGGATCCACTCGGCGATGCCGGCGGCGGTGGCGCGGCGGAAGCTGCCGGACGCGACCTACCTGACCCCGGACTTCCCGGCCTACCGCGAGGCCTCGGCGCAGGTGATGGAGGTGCTGCGAGGCAACGTCGAGACGGTCGAGGTGGTCGGGCTCGACGAGGCGTACCTGGACCTGACCGGGATCTTCTCGCCGAAGTCGACGATGCGGCGGGTCGCGAGCGAGATCCGCCGCGGGACCGGCCTCACCTGCTCGGTCGGGATCTCCGAGAGCCGGATGCTGGCCAAGATCGTCAGCGAGCTCGGCAAGCCGGCGGGGTTGGTGGTGCTCTCGCGCGAGGCGGCGCTGGAGCGCTTCGCCGGGCACTCCCCGGGGCTCGTGCCCGGGATCGGGCCGAAGACGGTGATCAAGCTGCAGGGGATGGGCATCCACACCCTCGCCGACCTCAGCGCCCGCGCGCGGGCGGAGCTCGAATCCTCCTTCGGTCCTCGCTCGGGCGCCTGGCTGCATGCCCGCGGCCGACTCTGGGACGAGACCCCGATCACGGTCTCGCGTGAGACGAAATCGCAGTCGGTGGAGACGACCTTCGACGTCGACGTGCGCGACCGCGCCGAGCTCGAGGCGGTCCTCGCCGAGCAGGCCGAGGAGCTCTGCCGCCGCCTCGGCAAGCGCGAGCTCGAGGGCCGGACGATCGGGATCAAGGTGCGGCTCGACGACTGGACCAACGTCAGCCGCTCGCAGACCGTCGAGACCCCGACCAACGACCCGGCCGTGGTCGCGCCGGTGGCGCTGGGGCTGCTCCGGGCCTATGGCCCGGAGCGCCCCGTGCGCCTGCTCGGCGTCCGCCTCGCCGGCTTCGAGAGCGAGGAGGAGCCGGCCGCGGTCGAGCCGCCGGCCGGACAGCTCCAACTCGGCCTCCCTGCCTGACCGCCTAACGGTTGGCGAGCACCGTCCCCACGCCGGGGAAGCCGAGGCGGACCTTGGTCGCCTCGGTGAGGTCGTAGTCGCGGCCGGCGACGTAGGGGCCGCGGTCGATCACCGGCACCGTCACCGAGTGGCCGTGGTAGCGCAGCTTGACCATGGTGCCGCAGGGCAGCGTCTTGTTCGCCACTCCTAGCGTCCCCGGCATCAGGGTGCCGCCGCAGGCGACGCCGTTGCCGTAGAGGCCGGGCCCGTAATAGGAGGCGCCGGCCTGGCGGTAGCCGGTAAGGCGCCGACGGGCGCTGACCGAGCCGCGGCTGCGGCGGTCGTGGACGCCGAACGCCCGCACCGCGTAGTTGCCGATCCGGTCCGGGGACCAGCGCAGGGCGAAGGTGCCGTCGGCGTCCGTGGTGGTCGCGACCACCTCGGCGTCGGGGCCGCGGAAGACGACCTTGACCCGATGGCGCCCGCTTGGCCGGACCTTGCCGTGGACGGCGAGACCGTTGCCGCTGAGCACCGCGTGCCCGGACAGATGCAGGCTGACGTGGGAGTCGACCCGCCGGGGCTGGTGATCGTGCTTGCTGCTCGCCGCCGCCGGCGCAATGCCGATCGTCAGCGCGGTGGCAGCCGCCACCACGGGCAGGAGATATCGCATCGTGTATCGCTCGCTTTCTCTGCTGCCTACGGGGTTAGCTGACGGGCTCGCGGGCGCCGGCACGGTGCCTGGCGCTCGCTACGGGCGGCTCGCCGCCCGATTCGCCCCGGCCGCGGCAGATGGCCGCGGCAGTTGGGTCCCCCGCTCCCCGTCGCATGGCGCGAGGGGACTCGGCAGATGGGATCGATTCGTTTGTGAGCAAACACTGTAGAAGCGCTCGCAGAGCGCTCACGTGACCGGCCGCACACAGGCAAAATCGGCAAACATGCATGCAAACCGCTTCAGAAAGCCGAAAAATCAGCTCTTTCGTGCCTGCGCGGTGTATGCGAAGATGGGCGGGTGAGCGCCGAAAGACTGACCGGACTTGATACTTCCTTCCTGCACATGGAGCGCGCCGGCGCCCATATGCACGTCGCCTCGACCAGCATCTTCGAGGGGCCGGCACCCACTCACCAGGAGTTCCGCGATCACATCGCCTCGCGCCTGCACCTGGTTCCGCGCTTTCGCCAGAAGCTGCGCTTCGTCCCCTTCGCCCAGGGCCGCCCGGTCTGGGTCGACGATCCGCACCTCAACCTCGACTATCACGTGCGCCAGAGCGCGCTTCCGGACCCTGGGTCCGAGGAGCAGCTGCGCAATCTCGCCGCACGGATCTTCTCCCAGCAGCTGGACCGCAGCAAGCCGCTCTGGGAGCTGTGGCTGGTCGAGGGGATGCGCGACGACCGCTTCGCGATCGTCGGCAAGAGCCACCACGCGCTGGTCGATGGCGTCTCCGGCGTCGACATCACCACCGTCCTCTTCGACCTCGACGCCGAGCCGCAGGGCCCCACGGCCTCCTCCCCGCCCTGGCTGGCCCGACCCGAACCAACCGACCTCAACCTCGTCACCGACGCGCTCCGCGAGCGCCTGACCAGCCCGAAGGAGATCGCCCGCGGCGTCCGCGCCGCTTGGCGCGGGCCCCGCAAGGTGCTGGAGGGCATCGGCGCCACCTCGAAGGTGATCGGCGCCGGCATGGCCGCGCCGAGCAGCGTCTTCAACGTCGAGATCGGACCGCACCGCCGCTTCGCGATCACCCAGGCCGACCTGGCCGAGCTGAAGCGGGTCAAGGACGCCCACGGCGGCACCGTCAACGACGTCATCCTCTCGATCGTCGCCGGTGGGATCGGCAAGTACCTGCGGGCGCGCGGCCACGGCACCGAGGGGCTGGAGCTGCGGGCGCTGGTCCCGGTCAGCGTCCGCGCCGAGGAGGAGCACGGCGCCCTCGGCAACCGCATCTCGGCGATGATGGCGCCGCTGCCGGTCTGGTCCGAGGACCCGGTCGAGCGGCTTCAGGTCGTGACCGGCGAGATGGGCGACCTGAAGAGCTCCGGCCAGGCGGTCGGGGCCGAGATCCTGACCAAACTCACCGACTTCGCGCCCTCGACGATCGTCGCCCAGGCGGCCCGCCTGCAGCCGGCCCAGCGCTTCTTCAACCTCGTCGTCACCAACGTGCCGGGGCCGCAGTTCCCGCTCTACGTGCTCGGCCGCAAGATGGAGTCGATCTTCCCGATGGTGCCGCTGGCCCGCCGCCAGGCGCTCTGCATCGGGATCATGTCCTACAACGGCCAGATCAATTACGGCCTGATCGGCGACTACGACGCGATGGCGGACCTCGACAGCTTCGCCCTCGACCTCGAGGCGGCTACGGCCGAAGCGATCGCCTCGACGCCGGCGAAGCCCAAGCGCGCCAAGGCCAAGAGCCGCGCCAAGGCGGCGGCCACCTCCGCCAACGGCAGCGGCCCGGTCGCCTCCGAGTCGCGCTCCTAGCGCCAGTCGCCAGCGAGCTGGGCGCTAGCGGAGGAGCCTGCCGCGGATCTCGAACGGGACCTGGTCGGTCAGGTAGGTCCAGTCGAGGCGACGGGCGCTGAAGCCGCTGGCGGCGGCGTCGGCGTTGACGAGCACCGCGGTGATGCGGCTGTAGCGGCCGGGGTCGGCGAGGCGGACGGCGAGCCTGCCGCCGCCACGGCTGAAGTCGAGGCGGGTGACCGTGCGGCCACTGCGCTCGCCGTCGATCCGCCCGACCAGGACCAGTCCCGTCGCGGTTCCCCGCGGGGCCGTCGCCCCGACGACCACCGCGTGCCCGCCAGGAGCGCGCACGCGCAGCAGCTGGAAGGTCGTGTGGTTGAGCAGTCGGGTCAGCGGGCGCCCGTCCAGCGGCAGCGATCCCTGCCGCGGCATGTCGGGATACAGCCCACTCTCGCGGAAGCCCTCCCCGGTGCGCCACTCGGCGGTGGCGGCGGCGAAGCGGGCGAAGTCGTGGCCGAGGTCCGAGGGGCCGGCGGCGCGGATCGCCGATTCGTAGGCGGCGACCGAGAAGCCGCCGGGCCGGACGTGGATCGCCCGCGCCCAGGCCTGGCGCACGATCGCGCTGCCGTAGCGGCGCTGCAGCCACTGGTTCCAGACGGCCGAGCCGTACTCCTTGATCGAGCTGGTGGTGAGTGGCGTGTCCCAGCGCTTGACCCAGCGCCGCACGTAGCGCAGGTAGTCGTCGATGCCGTTGTAGACCTGATCCTCCATCCAGGTCGCGGTCGACTCGGCGAACCAGGGGTCCTGATAGGCGTCGTAGCCGAACTGGAGGATGTGGTTGTACTCGTGGGCCAGAGTCACCTCGAGGTCGCTGACCGGCTTGGTGCCCGGGAACTCGAACGCGCTGTAGTCGTTGTCGAGCACCAGGTAGCCATGCAGCCGCCGCGGGATCCGGTGCTCCCTGCTCGCCTGGCCGCGGTCCGGCGCCGCGTAGCCGAACAGTTCGCCGCCGATCTGGGAGAGGTAGATGTCGGTCTTGCCGTGGCCGCCGCCGATCCGGCCGTCGCTCTTGGGCTCGCGCCAGCCGAGCTTGTCGTTCTCGACCTCGTGCACGTGTTCGGCGATCTTCAGCACCTGCGCGACGAAGTCGGGGACGCCGTTGCCGTCGCTGTCGGCGAGGCTGGGGGCGTCGATCCCCTCGGCGACCCAGTGGACGCAGAAGTGGGGCCCACACTTGGGCGACTTCGGCGCCTGCGGCACGGTGTAGGCGTTGCGGTTGGGGTCGGGGTCGTCGGTCGGCCTCCCCCGGCTTTCGGTCGGCCGCGACTGCGGCGCGATGAACGGCTTCTGACTCGGCGAGGCGAGGCTGGGCACGGCGGTGGCGAGCCCGGTCGCGGCCGACGCAGCGGCAGGCGCGGTGGCGAGGAGAACCAGCGCGGCCACCGAGAAACCGACCAGGTGGCGACGGCGGCCCCGCATCGCCAGCACCCTAGCGGGCGCCTCGGCCCCCTTCGACAGGCGCGGGGGCGATAATTGGCGGGTGATCGTCAGGCACGAAGCATGCGCATAGCCCTCGCCCAGATCGACTCCACCGTGGGCGACGTCGACGCCAACGCGGCGAAGATCGCCGAGTGGATCGGCCGTGCCGCCGAGGCGGGCGCCGAGCTGACGATCTTCCCCGAGCTCTGCGTGCCCGGCTACCCGGCCGAGGACCTCTACCTCAAGCGCCATTTCGTCGAGGCCAACCGCCGCGTCGTCGAGGAGCTCGCGCGCGGGGTCGGCGACGGGATGACCGCCCTGGTCGGCTTCGCCGAGCCGGTGGTCGGCGGCGAGCCCGGCGACTCGCGGATCGCCCACAACTCGCTCGCCGTCCTCTCGGCGGGCGCCGTGCGGCACGTCTACCGCAAGAACAGGCTGCCCAACTACGCCGTCTTCGACGAGCAGCGCTACTTCGTCCCCGGCACCGAGCCGCTCACGGTCGCGGCGGCGGGGCTCCAGGTCGGGCTGACGATCTGCGAGGACGTCTGGGCTCCGGGACCGCCGGCGTCGACCGAGGCCGAGCGGGGAGCGACGCTGATCGCCAACCCGTCCGGCTCGCCCTACCACCGCGGCAAGGGCCACGAGCGGGTGGAGATGTTCGCCGCGCGCTCGCGCGCCTACGGGGCCTGCTTCGCCTTCTGCAATCTCGTCGGCGGCCAGGACGAGCTGGTCTTCGACGGCCAGAGCCTGGTCACCGGGCCCGGTGGCGAGCTGCTCGCCCGGGCCTCCCAGTTCGAGGAGGAGCTGCTGGTCTGCGACCTGCCGGACGGAGACGGCGCCTCGGTCGCCGAGCCGCTCCCCGACCTCGACGAGGTCTACGGGGCGCTGGTGCTCGGCCTGCGCGACTACGTTGCCAAGAACGGCTTCCGCCACGTCGGCGTCGCCCTCTCCGGCGGCATCGACTCCGCCCTGGTGGCGCTGCTCGCGGCCGACGCGGTCGGTCCCGAGCGGCTCAGCTGCGTGGTGATGCCGTCGCCTCATTCCAGTCCCGAAACCCAGGGGGATGCCAGAACTATCGCCGCCCGGCTCGGCTGCGAGCTGATCGAGATCCCGATCGAGCCGATGATGGGCGGTTACGAGCGGGCGCTGGCCGGATATCTGAACCCGGGCGAGGCGCCGGCGATGGGCGAGGAGGTGCCGCCACGCGACCCGGCGCGACCGTCGGAGCCCGACCTCGCGGCCGAGAACATCCAGGCGCGAATCCGCGGCAACCTGATGATGGCGCTCTCCAACCGCCACGGCTGGCTGGTCCTGACGACCGGCAACAAGAGCGAGATGTCGGTCGGCTACGCGACCCTCTACGGCGACATGGCCGGCGGCTTCGCGGTGATCAAGGACGTGCCGAAGGGCCTGGTCTACGAGCTGACGCGGCGGCGCAACGAGCGCGCCGGGGAGGAGCTGGTGCCGGCCGCGGTGATCGAGCGGGCGCCCTCGGCCGAGCTGCGCCCCGACCAGCTCGACAGCGACTCCCTCCCCCCCTACGACCTGCTCGACCGCATCCTCGAGGCCTACGTCGAGCGCGACCAGGGTCGCGAGGAGATGATCGCGGCGGGGATGCCCGCCCAGGTCGTCGACGATGTGATCCGCCTGGTCGACCGCTCCGAGTACAAGCGCCGCCAGGCGGCGCCGGGCATCCGGATCACCCCTAGAGCATTCGGCAAGGACCGCCGACTCCCGATCACCAACCGCTTCGGCGGCTAGCTCTTCGGAACCGGCCGGACGGCGATGGTCATCTGGGCGAGAGCACAGATCTTTCCGTCGTCGTTGAGGATTTCGGCGTCCCAGACCCAGGTGGTGCGGCCACGGTGACGAGCTCGCGCTTTGACTTCGGCGCCGCCCGCGGTCACCGGGCGGATGAAGTTGACGCTGATCGACTGGCCCATCGCCATCATCCCCTCGTCCATCACGGCCAGGGCCGTGGCGCGGGAGCAGATGCTCTCAACCAGGGTCGACATCACGCCGCCGTGGAGAAGTCCGACGGGCTGGCGCAACTCGTCGCGGAGCTCGATTCGGACCCGGGCGTGGTCGGGGTCGTCGTCGAGCCATTGGGTGCCGACCAGGGCGTCGAAGTGAGAGTGGAGCCCGCGCGGATCGTCAGCCATCGAGCCGAACCCTATCGGCGCCGAGATTAAGCTTTCGCGACCCCTTCCCGTGAGCATCCACCGCGTCGTCCCCGCCCCGTAGGGTTCCGGGCCGGGATGGAGCTGAGCAACGACCAGAAGGCGATCCTGCGGCTGCTCGCGCAGCGCGGCGCGTCCGGCTACGAGGACCTCACGGCCCTGCTGGGAATCGACGCCGCCGAAGTTCACGAGCGGGCAAAGGCAGCCGCGGCCCAGCTCGAAGCCGACGGGATCCCCGCGCCCTCGATCCCGGCTCCGGGAGCCGACCAGCCCGCCGCAGTCCCAGGGCCGACCAAGCCGGCGCCGGCAAGCGAGCCGGCCCCCGAGTCCACCGCGCCCGCACCGCCTCCTCCTCCAGTCCAGCCCGAGGCCCCTGCCGCCGCGGCGCCGGCCGCGCCCGCACCGCCGGCGCCCGCCACCACGACCAGGTCCTCGCAACCGGTCAAGCTCGCGCTGCCGAAGACCGGCAGCGCCCGTGCCGCGCTCGCCGCCGGGGTCGCGATCGTGGTGGCGCTGATCGTCGTCGTGATCCTCGTCAGCGGTGGTGGCGACTCCGACAGCGGCTCGACCACGAGCGCGGGCGAAAGCACCACCGCCGCCGAAGAAGGCGGGAAGATCGCCGCCGCCAACCCGAAACTGACCCAGGCCGTGCTCAGCCCCGTCGACGGCGGCGAAGCCAAGGGACTGGCCACCTTCGGGCGGGTCAAGAACTCGCTGGCGCTGCAGCTCGAAGCCGAAGGCCTGGAACCGACGGGGAAAGGGGAGTCCTATACGGTCTGGCTCTACGAGTCGGCAAGGAAACGTCTGCCACTGGCCTCGACTACGGTCGGCGCCAACGGCAAGATCGGCGCCCAGGTCGAAGTCCCGACCGAAGTCCTCGCCTACCTCGCCACCGAAGCCTTCGACCAGCTCTACCTTTCGCGCACCGACGACGCCACGCTGAAAGCGGCGTTGACCAAAGCCGAGAAGGAAAAGAAGTCGCCGACCTACACCGGCACCGACGTGCTCAGCGGCACCATCAGCGGACCGATCATCGGCGCCGCGAAAAAGATCAAGAACGCCAAAAAATAGGACTCAGGGAGCCGGCAGGAGCTTGCCGGGGTTCATGATCCCGGCCGGGTCCAGCTGATCCTTGACGGCGCGGAGCACTTCCAGGCCGGTCCTCCCCACCTCCGCCTCCATGTAAGCAGCGTGGTCGCGGCCGACGGCGTGGTGATGGGTGATCGTGCCTCCGCTCGCCACGATCGCCTCCGAGGCGGCGCGCTTGACCTCCGCCCACTGCTCCAGCTCGGCGCGCTGGCGGCGGCGGGAGATGAAGGTGAAGTAGAGCGAGGCGCCGTCCGCGTAGGCGTGGGAGAGGTGACAGAAGACGAGGCCGGGAGTGCCCTGACCGTCCAGCGAGCCGTGGATCGCCGCGGCGACAGCGTCGTGCAGCTCGGCCAGGCGGCTCCAGGCGTGCGAGGTCTCCAGCGTCTCGACCATCGCCCCCATCCCCATCAGGGTGTCCCGCAGGTAGGGGCCCTGGTAGCGGCCGTGCTCCCAGGAGCTGCCGGCGGCCTGGCCGAGGTTGGCGGCGCCACCCGCCCGCAGCGCTCGCACGGTGAGGGCGCGGCGACGCGCCACCGACTCCTCGTCTCCCTCGTGGCCGACGATCATCAGGGCGCCGCCGCGGCGACGGCGCAGCCCGAGATAGCCGCCGAAGAGCCGTCCTTGCATCCCTCGAGGACCCGAGAGTGCCAGCGAGCCCTGCGTCTCCTCCTCGTCGGAGACGCGGACGACGTCCGGCAGGCCGGGTCCCTGGGCCAGGGCGCGGACGATCTCCGCCCCAGCCTCGAAGCTCTCCGCCATCCAGGCCTCGTAGCGGCGGACGAGCGGCGCCGGACGCACCCGCACGGTGACGTCGGGGATCACCCCGAGCGTGCCCTCGGAGCCGACGATCAGCTCCCGCAGCGCCGGTCCCGCCGCCGTGTGGGGCGTCTCCAGGGTCCGCATGTCCCCGGCCGGAGCGATCAGTCGGACCGAGCTGACCAGGGCGTCGAAGCGCCCGTAGCCGCTCGAGGCCTGCCCGGCCGAGCGGGTGGCCGCGAAGCCGCCGATCGTCGCGTACTCGAACGACTGCGGGAAGTGACCCAGGGTGAGGCCCTCCCGCGCCAGCGCCGCCTCCGCCTCCGGGCCGCGCAGGCCGGCGCCGAGGGTCGCGGTCAGCGAGCGCCGGTCCACGTCCACCTCGCGCAGCGCGGCGAGGTCGAGGCTGACCAGGCGTCGATGAGCGCCGCGCAGCGGCTCGACGCCGCCGACGACGCTGGTGCCGCCCCCGAAAGGGACGACGGCTATTCCCTTCGCGGCGCAGATCTCGAGCACCCGGCGCAGGGCATCCGCGTCGGCGGGCATCACCACCGCGTCGGGTGCCGCGTCGAGGCCGCCTCCCCGCATCCGCGCCAGGTCGGCGTAGCCGCTGCCGCGGGCGTGGCGCAGACGGTCCTCGTGCGCCGTGAAGATCGCCTCCGAGCCGACCGCGTCGGCGAGTGCCGCCGGCAACGGCTCGGCCTCGGGCAGCGCGAAGTCCTCGAGCCGGCGCGCCAGCGGCCAGGGCTCCAGCTCCCCGATCCGCTCCCGCAGCACCGCCAGCGCCTCCGCGTCCAGTTCGGGCGAGATCGCCGGGTCCCCCCATCCCCACCAGCTCGAGTTGCGCCGGGGCGGCATCAGCCGAGCGCCCTTTCGAGCCCGTCGAGCGCCTCGTCGAGGATCGCTCCCTGGCCGCGGCGCATCATCGGCGAGCCGAGGCGCGACATCCCTTTCAGCGACTGCACCGAGCTGAGGTCGACCTGGGTGCCGCCCTTGCCCTCGCGCAGCGCGACCTCGATCCGGGAGCTGCGCAGATGGCGCGCGAACGGCGTCCCCTCCAGCTGCTGCTCCCAGACGTAGCGCTCGTTCTCGGCCGAGCTGAGACAGCGGAAATCGGCCCGCACGCCCCGTCCCTCGCTCGTCTCCAGGACCTTGGTCCACTGGCTGCGCCGGCCCGCGCTCTTGCTCTCCACGTTCTCGACCCGACTCGTGCGCGGCCACCAGCGAGGCAGGCTGTAGGGGTCGGAGACGAGGCTCCAGACCTCTGGCACGGGGGCCGAGATCGTTCGCCGGCGGGTGACGCGGGGCATTCCGATGGCCCGTCGAGCTACTCCCCCGCCAGGCGGCGGAGGTCCCTGACCAGCAGTAGGTGCTTGAGGTGGCTGACCGTGGCCGCCAGGCTTTCCAGGCTCTGCAGCGCCTCCTTGCGGCGCTCGGGGTTGCGCGAGCGCAGCGACGGTCCCAGCAGCGCTTCCAGCAGCTGCGCCTCGCGGTCGGCGGAGGAGCGGAAGACGCGCAGGTTGCGGGCGCCGACGCCGACCCGGGAAAGTTCGTTGGCGGCGCGGACGATCTCGCGGTCGGTCTCGTCGTAGACGGTCTTGCCCTCGCGCTTCTCCGGTTGCACGATGCCGAAGTTCTCGAGCTCGCCGATCAGCTCCTCGCGGGCACCGGTCTCCTCGACCACCTCCTCCAGGGCCAGGTATGCCCGTGAGGTGTCGACCAGGATCGCCCGGCGGGCGGCGCCGTTGGTCGGCTTGCGCTCGGAGTCGCCGAGCATCAGCTCGCCGCCGCCGGCCAGCTCCTGGCGGATCACCCGCAGCGGCAGGAACTCGTCGCGCTGCAGGCGCAGGATCGTGCGCAGGCGCTCGACGTCCGACTGGCTGTAGAGCCGGTAGCCGCCCGAGGTGCGGCGCGGGTTCAGCAGCTTCTGGTCCTCGAGGTAGCGGATCTTGGAGATCGAGACATCGTCGAACTCGCCCTGGAGGATCTTGCAGACGGCGCCGATCGTCAGCGCCTTGCGCGGGCGGCTGGCCGAGTCCGGCGGCCGCGTGGTCTGTTCGGAGAGCGGCACCCTCAGCGCTCCAGGTAGCTCAGCTTGTACTTGCCGACCTGGATCTCGTCGCCGTCGACGAGCCGGTGCGACTCGATCCGGCGGCGGTTGACGTAGGTGCCGTTGAGCGAGCCGAGGTCGTCGATGTAGAGGCCATCGCGGCGGCGCACCAGCAGCGCGTGGTTGCGGGAGACGGTGACGTCGTCGAGGAAGACCCCGGCATCGGGGCTGCGGCCGATGCCGACCCGGTCCTCGTCGAGGCTGAAGCTCTCGCCGGCGCGGCCGCCACCGGCGCGGATCACCAGCGCCGCTCCGGCCTCCTCGACCACCTCGTCGATGTCGACCGGCTGCATGTCGCCGGTGTCGTCGACGGTGTAGGTCATCGTCGTCGGGTCCTCGCCGGACTCCGCCGGCCCACCCAGGTAGGCGCCGCACTTCTGGCAGTAGTTGGCCCCCTCGGGGTTGGCGAACCCGCACTCAGGACAGTGAACGGCCATGGCGATGCTCCCTCCGCTCAGGCGGCGGGCTCGTCCTCCGAGGTCTGGGCCCGGCCGGCGAGGATGTCGGTCAGCTTGCTGACGTCGTCGCCGGAGATCATCGAGTCGCCGCGCTCGTGTTTGTCGCGCAGGCGGTTGACGAGCTCGGCCCGGAGGATGTCGATCTTCCCGTGCAGCACGCGCCGCTTGTAGGAGATCTCGTTCTCCTCCTCCGTGAGCTTGTCGATCAGGTCTTTCAGCTCCTTATCGCTGAGAGATCCAAGATCGGGAAAGGTGTCCTCCATCTTGCTCCTTAGTCGAAGGAGGCGCAGCCGCCTCCGTTTGCACAGGCGACGATTATAGGTCGAGCGCGCTTCAAGGTTCAACTGAAGGTTGAAGGTTCGCCGAATTGACGCTCAGCTTGCAGAGCGAGCGCGGACGGTGCGGACGCCGACGCGGGCGTACATGACGGTCGCGAGGATCGCCATCGCCGTGCCCCAGACCACCAGCGCCGTCGCCACCCAGCCGGGGGCGAAGAGCGCCAACCAGATCCCGCCCATGATCGGGAAGACCGAGATTCGCCCCGGCCAGTTGACCTCGATGTCGACCCCGTGCCGGAGGCCGTACTGGGCGAGGTAGAGCATCGCCAGCTCGCGCAGCGCCAGCACCACCAGCAGCCAGCGCGGCAGCAGCTCGAAGCTCCAGCAGACGACCGCGCCGGAGAGGATCGTGAGGCGGTCGACCAGGGGATCGAGCAGCGCCCCCATGCGGCTGTACTGGCCGGTGACGCGGGCGAGGAAGCCGTCGAGGTAGTCGCCGGCGGCGATCGCCCAGAAGACCATGGCGGCGGCGAAGGAGGTGCCATCGCCGCTGGAATAGGCGAGGACGAGGAAGAGCGGCAGCGCCGCCAGCCGGATGTAGCCGACGGCGTTGGGGATCGTCCAGGGATTGAGCGGCTCCCCCTTGCGGGTGCGCTGTGGTTTGGGGCCGCTGCGATCGAGCCCGAAGAGGCGGCGCACACGACCGCGGCCGAAGGGAGCCCGGCTAGGCATCGAGCCCTTGGAGAAGGGAAAGCGCCCGCGTGGCGGCCTCCTCCACGGGCAGCTCGTGCTCGGCGCCGCTGGCGCGCTCGCTGGCCTCGACGACCCCGTTGGCGAGACCGCGGCGGCCGACCACGATCCGCAGCGGGCAGCCGAGCAGCTCGGCGTCGGTCAGCTTCTGGCCGGCGCCGGCCTCGCGCTCGTCGTAGAGGGTCTCGACCCCGGCCTCGCGCAGCTCCTCGTAGAGCCTGTCGGCCGCCTCGCGCTCGGGCTCGCCGGCCTTGGCGAGGGAGACGAGATGGATCTGCCAGGGCGCCAGTGCCTTTGGCCAGACGATCCCGCGCTCGTCGGCGCCCTGCTCGATCGCGGCGGCGATGATCCGCGCCGGGCCCATCCCGTAACAGCCCATCACCACCGGCCGCTCCACCCCGTCCTCGTCCGAGTAGGTCGCCCCGAGCGGCTCTGAGTAGCGGGTGCCGAGTTTGAAGATGTTGCCGACCTCGATCGCCGGCTCGATCGCGATCGTCTCGCCCGCCTCCGTGGTGTCGCCGGCCTCGACCGTGCGCACGTCGAGCTCCTCGAACTCGAAGTCGCGGCCGGGCTGGACCCCGCGCAGGTGGGTGTCGGCCTGGTTGGCGCCGCAGACGTAGGAGTCGCCGGCGATCGCCGCGTCCTTGACCACCGGCACCCCGGCCCCGACCGGGCCGATGTAGCCGGCCGGGCCGATCTCGGCGGCGATCTCCTCGGCGCTGGCCTGGCGGAAGCTGGCCCCGAGCGCGTTGCCGAGCTTGATCTCGTTGAGGCGGTGGTCGCCGCGCAGCAGCACCATGACCAGGCCGCGATCCTCGACGACCACGGGGATCGCCTTGATGAAGGCGCCCGCGGGCAGCCCCAGCTCCTCGGCGACCTCCTCGACCTTGCCGAGGCCGGGCGTCGAGACCGGCTCCGGCGCCTCCAGCGTCGGCGGCAGCTCAACCGGCCGCGCGGTGGCCGAGGCGACCTCGAGGTTGGCGGCGTAGCCGGGCGCCAGGGCGATCTCGTTCTCGCCGGCCGGGCAGGGCGCCATGTACTCGTCGGCGCCGGAGCCGCCCATCATCCCGACGTCAGACTCGACCTTGTACCAGCGCAGTCCGCAGCGGTCGAGGATGCGCTCATAGGCGTCGGCCTGCAGCTCGTAGGAGCGCGCCAGTCCCTCCTCGTCGCGATCGAAGGAGTAGGCGTCCTTCATCGTGAACTCGCGGGTGCGCAGCACGCCGGCGCGCGGCCGCGGCTCATCGCGCTCCTTGGTCTGGATGTGGAAGAGCATCAGCGGCAGGTCGCGGTAGGAGCGGACCTCGCGGGCGACGTGGTCGGTGACCGCCTCCTCGTGGGTCATCGCCAGCACCAGCGGCGACCCCTTGCGGTCCTCGAGCTTGAACAGCTCGTCGATCGCGTAGCGCCCGGTCTTCCGCCAGTTCTCCGCCGGCATCAGCACCGGCATCAACATCTCCTGGCAGCCGATGCCTTCCATCTCCTCCCGAATGATCTGCTCGACCTTCCGCTCCACCCGCCACCCGGCGGGCAGATAGCTCCACAGGCCCGCGCCAAGCTGGCGAATCAGCCCAGCCCGGACCATCAACTTGTGCGAGATCGCCTCCGCATCAGCGGGAGCGTCCTTGAGCGTGGGAATAAACGCCTGCGAAAATCGAGTCACGCCCGAAACCTACCCGCTACTCGGGCGGGTGGCATCGGGGCGTGGGTGCTCCGCCCGCGCGGAGGCTTCTGAGGGCAAGATCTGAGCCCTGGCACCGCATCCATCCCTGTGCCCGAAGAAGCACGAAGCGCCAGGAGTGCCCGCGCCCCGATGACAGGCCCCGCCCGCCGGAGCGCGCTAGGCCCTGGTGAACCGTCTCCCGACAGTCGGCGACTGATTCTCGTCCAGCAGCACCTTGTCCGACTCCCCCCGCTCGACCGCTTCCCTCTCCATCAGGGCGATCTTCTCCGGGGTCAGTTCGCCAGCGTTTTCCTGCTCGATGTTGGCCACCCACTCGGCCCCCTCGCGCGACTCCGCTTCGTCGAACTCGACCTCGCCCCCGCGATCCAGGGATTTGTCGATCTCTTCGAACAGGGTGTCGACCAGGGTCTCCTGCGGGACCTTCCGCAACGGCTTGCCACCGGCGAAGATCAGGCCCTCGTTCTTGGCCCCGGCGATGCCGAAGTCGGCGTGGCTGGCCTCGCCGATGCCGTTGACCGCGCAGCCGAGCACGGCCACCTCGACCGGCTCCTCGTAGCCTTCCAGCCGCTGCTCGATTTCGGCCACGACCGAGTCCATGTCGAACTGGAGGCGGCCGCAGGTCGGGCAGGCGATCAGCACCGGGCCTTTCTCGCGCAGCTGCAGCGCCTTGAGGATCTCCCAGGCGACTTTGACCTCCTCCTCGGCGTGGAAGGTCGAGAGGCTGATCCGGATCGTGTCGCCGATCCCGTCGGCCAGCAGGGTGCCGAGGCCGACCGCCGATTTCAGCGAGCCCGCCCATTTGGTCCCCGCCTCGGTGATCCCGAGGTGCAGGGGATACGGGATCTTCTCGGCCAGCAGCCGGTTGGCGGCGATCGTGTTCGGGACGTTGGTCGACTTGATCGAGACCTTGAAGTTCTCGAAGTCGAGGCCCTCCATCAGTTCCGTGAACTCGACCGCGGCGGCGACCAGGGCCTCGACCGGGGCTTCGCGCTCCAGCTCATGCAGGTGCTTGGGCAGGGAGCCGGAGTTGACCCCGATCCGCATCGGCACGCCGGCGGCGTTGGCCTTGACCGCGACCTCGGCGACCTTGTCGCGGCCGCCGATGTTGCCGGGGTTGAGGCGGATGCAGTGGGCGCCGGCGTCGATCGCCTTCAGCGCCAGCGTGTGGTTGAAGTGGATGTCGGCGATGATCGGGATCGGCGACTCGACCACGATCGTCTTCAGCGCCTCGACGTCCTTCTCGCGCGGGACCGCGCAGCGGACGATGTCGGCGCCGGCCTCGGCGACCTTGTGGATCTGCTCCATCGTCGCCGCCAGGTTGGCCGTCTCGGTCTTGGTCATCGTCTGCACCGCGACCGGCGCGCCGCCGCCGATCGGCACCTTGCCGACGAATATTTGCCGCTTGGAGGCCATGTGCGAAGCGTACCGGGGCGGCTTGCCGCGCCATCTGAACCTTGGACGGCCTGCAGCCGTAGTCGCAAACGGATGGGTTCCTGGTCCTGGAAGGCGCAGTGAGTCTCGGTCCGCGGATTCGGGCCCGTCTCGCCCTGCCTTTCCTCGCCGCGGCGATCGCCCTACTGGCGGCGGCACCGGCCGCGCAGGCGACCTTCCACCTGATCAAGGTGCGCGAGGTCTACGCCGGGACGGAAGACGACAGCTACGTCGAGCTGCAGATGTACGCGGCCGGCCAGAGCCTCCTCACCAACCACTCGCTGACCCTCTACGGCGCCAGCGGCGCCCTCTCCCACACCTCGACCTTCACCGCCGGTCTGACCAAGTCCGAAAACCAGCGCACGGTCCTGATCGGCGACAGCGGCGTCCAGGCCAAGTTCGGCGTCGCCCCCGACCTGGTCGACCCGAACCTGGCCGTGCCGGCGGCCGGCGGAGCCGCCTGCTGGAATGCCGGCGGCATCCCGGCCGACTGCGTCGCCTGGGGCAACTTCAGCGGTACCGGGGCGCTGCAGACCGCGACCGGGACCAGCGCCGGCTCACCGGCGTCCCCGGGCGGGATCGCCGCCGGCAAGGCGATCCGCCGCTCGATCGCGCCCGGCTGCCCGACCCTGCTCGAGGAAAGCGACGACAGCAACGTCAGCTCCGCCGACTTCAGCGAGGTCACCCCCGCCCCCCGTGACGACGACAGCACGATCACCGAGACGACCTGCGCCGGCGCCCCCAACACCGCGATCGACGACCGGCCGCCGCTCCACTCGAACAGCCCGGCCGCTGAATTCACCTACGAAGCGCCGACCGCGACCAGCTACGAATGCCGCCTCGACGCGGCGACCTTCGCCGTCTGCCCCAGCGGCACGCCAAAGGAATACACGGCGCTGGCGGACGGGAACCACACTTTCCAGGTGCGCGGCGTCAACGCCTCCGGTCCCGATCCGACCCCGGCCGAATACACCTGGTCGGTGGACACGCAGGCGCCGGCGGTGACGATCGACTCCCACCCGCAGGACCCCAGCCCGGGCAAAGGAGCCAGCTTCGGCTTCCACGCCGGCGAGGCGGCGAGCTTCGAGTGCAGCCTCGTCCCCGCGGGCGACCCGGATGCCTTCGTCAGCTGTGCCTCGGGCACGACGCAGCCGAACCTGGCTGACGGCGAATACACCTTCAAGGTCCGGGCCACCGATCTCGCGGCCAACGCCGGCGCGCCCGCCTCCTTCAGCTGGGTGGTCGACAACTCGCTCAACGACACGACGCCCCCGCAGACGACCCTGCTCAGCACCCCGCCCGACCCGAGTGGCAGTGCCCTTGCCGCCTTCACCTACGGATCGAGCGAGCCGGGGTCGAGCTTCGAGTGCTCCCTCGACGGCGCCCCCTTCACCCCCTGTTCGTCCGCGGGGGTCAGCTACTCGGGATTGGCCGACGGACCGCACTCCTTCCAGGTGCGCGCCACCGACGCCAGCGCCAACGTCGACCCGACTCCGGCCGGATACAGCTTCAGCGTCGCCGTGCCCGCCACGCCGGTTCCCGGGACCCCTGCCCCCGCGCCGGCCCTGGCGGGCCCGGCGGCGCCCACGCCCGCTCCGGCAGCACCCCAGACCATCCTCACGGGCAAGCCGGGCGCCGTCACCCACGACCGCACCCCGAGCGTCCGCTTCCGCGCCGACGCGGCCGGAGCCAGCTTCGAGTGCGCGGTCGACAAGGGGGCCCTCAAGCAGTGCCGCTCCCCCTTCACCGCCAAGTCGCTGAAGCCCGGGCACCACACCTTCACGGTGCGGGCGCTGGCCGGCGGCCTCGCCGATCCCTCGCCGGTGAAGTTCTCCTTCAAGGTAGTCGCGGGGCACTGAGCCGTTGGCTCGGCGACTGACCACGGCGGCGGCGCTGGCGCTGACGGCGCTCGCCGCCACCGCGCCGGCCGCCTCGGCGACCTTTCACCTGATGCAGATCCGCGAGGTCTACCCGGGCTCGGTCGCCAGCCCGAGCGCCGAGTACGTCGAGCTGCAGATGTGGGCGCCGGACCAGAATCACGTCGCCGGGCACGTGCTGCGCACCTACGACGCCAGCGGCGCCGTGACCGGATCCGACAGCTTCCTCGCCGACGTCCCCCGCGGCGCCGACCAGAGCACGATGGTGCTGGCGACGCCGGAGGCCGAAGCGGCGCTCGGGTTCATCGCGGATGCCTCTCTGGCGCCGTCCGGCCGCCTCGACCCCAGCGGCGGCGCCGTCTGCTGGGAGTCGATCGACTGCATCAGCTGGGGCGACTTCACCGGCTCGCTGCCGAGCCCGGCCGGCACCCCCGCCGCCGCCTCCGGCATCCCCGAGGGGATGGCGCTGCGGCGCACGATCGCTCCAGGCTGCGCCACCCTGCTCGAGCCGGGCGACGACCACGACAACAGCGCCGCCGACTTCGCCCCGGTCTTCCCCGCACCCCGGCCCAACTCGGTGGTGCCGGCCGAGCATGACTGCGTCGGTGGCACCGCGGCCGCGGGCGGTGGCGCCGGCCCTGCGGCGCCGGGCGGACACAATCCCGCCGGCACGCCGCGGACTCGCCTCCTCGGCAGACCACCGCGGCGCTCGCGCGACCGCACCCCCACCTTCCGCTTCGGCGCCGACGAGGCGGTGAATCGCTTCGAATGCCGTATCGACGGCGCGCCGTTCCGGCGCTGCGTCTCGCCGTTCACCGCCAGGCGGCTAAGCCCTGGCCACCACATCTTCCGGGTCAGGGCCCGGGACGACACGGAAGTCGCCGATCCCTCCCCAGTCCGCTTCGGTTTCGCCGTGCTGCCGCGCGGCTGATCAGCGGGCCGAGAAGCCTTCGCCGGTGATCCGGCCGATGTCGTTCGACAGGCCGAGGAAGAACAGCATCACCACAAGGGCGATGCCGACCGCGGTCGCCCGCTCCATCACCCGCAGGGAGACGGGGGCGCCGCGGAGCTTCTCGATCAGCGCCCAGAAGATGTGGCCGCCATCAAGCGGCAGGATCGGGATCAGGTTGACGAGGCCGAGCGAGAGGCTGACCAGGGCCAGCAGCAGCAGTGAGCGTTCGAGGCTGCGTTCGCCCGAGTCGATCGTTTCGTGAGCGACGTCGGAGATGCCGACCACGCCCGAGACCTGCTTGCGCTGCTTGGATTCGAACAGGTGGGTGAAGACGTGGAAGGTGCCGGAGGCGACTTCCTTGATCGCGTTGGTGGCGCGGTCGACCGAGGCGCCGACGCCCAGGTCCACCGCCCTGGTGTCGAATCCAAAGCCGACCAGGGTCTGACCGGCGGCCGTGTCGTAGCGGGGGCGGACCGAGAGGTCGACGAGCTGACCGCCGCGGTAGACCAGGAGTCGGACCGGCGTCGCCGCCAGGCAGCCGTCTTTCTGCTCTCCGGCGCATTCGTGCGAGCCGATCTCCTCGCGAAATTTTTCGATCCGGGCTTCACCGTCGACGCCGCGATAGCGAGCGCCATCGACAGCGACGATGCGGTCGCCGGGACGCAGGACCCCAGCCGCGGCGGACTTCGGGAGCACGGTCGCGACCGACTGCGTGGCCTCCTCGCCGTTGAAGATGGAGAAGACGCCGACCAGGATCGCGAAGGCGAGGAGGATATTGACCGCGGGGCCTGCCGCGATCACGACGATCCGCCTCCAGACCGGCTGGCGGTAGTAGGCCTTCTCCTCGTGCTCCGGAGGCACCTCCTCCTCCGGGTTCATCCCCGTGATTTTCACGTAGCCGCCGATCGGGATCGATTTGATCCCGTACTCGGTTTCGCCGCGCTTGAACGACCAGATCGTCGGCCCGAAGAAGAGGAAGAAGCGCTCGACCCGCATCCCCGTCGCCTTGGCGGCAAAGAAGTGACCGGCCTCGTGCAGGACGATCAGCAGGGAGAAGCCGAGAAAGACCAGGAGCCAGCTCATGCTGGCATCAACCCGCGAACCTGGTCTTCGCTGCGGCGGCGCGCCTCGGCGTCGGTGTCGAAGAGGTCATCGAAGTGGGTTATGGGCCGGGCGGGCATCTCCTCCAGTACGCGCTCGATCACCGCGGGGATGCCCGTGAAGGGAATCCGGCCGTCGAGGAAGGCGGCGACCGCGACCTCATCGGCGGCATTGAGCACGCAGGGCGCGGTTCCGCCCGACGCGCCGGCCTCCAGGGCCAGACGCAGGCAGGCGAAGGTCTCGAGGTCCGGCTCCTCGAAGGTGAGGGCGGCGACGGCGGCGAGGTCGAGCTGCGGCAGGTCGACGTCGGCCCGCTCCGGGAAGTGCAGCGCGTAGGAGATCGGCACCCGCATGTCGGGGTAGCCGAGGTGGGCCAGCGAGGAGCCATCGTTGAGGTGGATCAGCGAGTGGATCAGCGATTGCGGGTGGACGACGACGCCGATCCGCTCGTAGGGCACTCCGAAGAGATGGTGAGCCTCAATCGCCTCGAAGCCCTTGTTCATCAGCGTCGCCGAATCGATCGTGATCCGTCCGCCCATCTTCCAGGTCGGATGGGCGAGGGCGTCGGCGACGCTGACGCCGGCGAGATCGTCGCGGCCGCGGAAGGGGCCGCCGGACGCGGTCAGGACCAGCTTCTCCACAGTGCCCGGCGCCTCGCCGCCGATCAGCTGGTGCAGGGCCGAGTGCTCGGAGTCGACCGGCAGCAGGCGGGCGCCGGTCGCCTCGGCCAGGGCCATCACCAGCTCGCCGCCCAGCACCAGGCTCTCCTTGTTGGCGAGGGCGACGTCGATGCCCTCGGTCAGGGCGACCACGGTCGAGCCCAGGCCGGCGGCACCGACGATGCCGTTGAGGACGAGGTCGGCGCCGGAGCTCGCGATCAACTCCACAACCCCCTCGTCCCCGGACAGCACCCGCCCACTCCAGCCCTCCCCCGCCCTCGCGGCGGCGTCCGCATCGGCGAGAGCGATCGTCGGCACGCCGTGCTCGCGCGCCTGCTCGACCGCCGCCTCCCAACCGCGACCAGCGGCGAGACCGACGACCTGGAGCTCGGGCGAGCGCGAGATCACCTCCAGTGCCTGCGTCCCGATCGACCCCGTCGAACCGAGTATCAAGACCTTCTTCATGCGTCCCCGGAGGATAGGGAGGGCGCCCGTCTGCCCTGACCCGTCCTACAGACGGGTAATTGCAGACGCGCCTCAGTAGACAAGCGCGACCGAGAGGTAGTAGCCGACGACGATCGTGAAGAGGACCGCGTCGAGGCGGTCGAGAATGCCGCCGTGGGGGCCGAAGAGGGTGCCGGTGTCCTTGGTCCCGAGGTCGCGCTTCAGCATCGACTCGAAGAGATCGCCGACCGGGGCGATCGCCGCCACCGCGGCGCCGATGATCAGGGCGTCCACCCCCGACAGCCAGTCCTGGTAGAGGCCGGCGAACCAGAAGGCCATGGTGCCGATCAGGAAGCCGCCGATCAGTCCCTCGATCGTCTTGTTGGGACTGATGCTCGGCGCGATCTTGTGGCTGCCGAACATGCGCCCGGTCGCGTAGGCGGCGGTGTCCGCGACGAAGGTGCCGACGAGGACGTCGACCAGCAGACCGGCCCCATGACTGGGAAGGTCCCGCAGCAGGACCGCATGGACCAGCGGGATCCCGATCCAGAAGATGCCGAGCACGGTGACCCCGAGCGAGATCGTCACTCCTTCGCGCTCGCGGGCCCTGGCCCCGAAGAAGAACAGCAGTGGGAACGAGGCGGCGAGGATCAGCAGCACGTTGAAGGCGGTGCCGAAGTGCGCGGCGACGACCAGGGCGGCGACGGCGACGTAGGCGGGGATCGCCAGCGGCCGCGAGCTCGCGGTCATCTCCACGTACTCGCGCAGGCAGACGATCCCGATCCCGATCATCGCCACCGCGAAGACGATGCCGCCTGCTACCGCGATCGCGATCGCGAAGGCGATCCAGGGCAGCGCCACCAGCACCCGTTTCGCGGTCTCGCCGCTGAGGCCGCGCTTCCTGCGGGGCTGGCGCGGTGGTTTCGGCGGCGGCACCGGATCGTCCTCGAACATCTCGTCGTCGAAGAGATCGGTCCTCATGAGCGCGCTCCGAAGCGGCGCCGGCGGGTCTCGTACTCGCGCAGGGAGTCCTCGAACGCCGCCCGGTCGAAGTCGGGCCAGAGCTCGTCGCGGAAGACCAGCTCCGAGTAGGCACACTGCCAGAGCAGGTAGTTGGAGATGCGCCGCTCGCCGCTGGTTCGGATCAGGAGGTCGGGGTCGTTCATCTCCGGTGCGTAGAGGTGGCGGCGGAACTCCTCCTCGGAGCCCCCCTGGAAGTTTCGCGCCGCGTCGACGATCTCCGCCCTGCCGCCGTAGTTGAAGGCGACGAAGAAGACGATGCGGTCGTTGCCGGCCGTCTTCTCTTCGGCCCACTCCATCAGCTCGACCAGCTGCGGCGGCACCCCCTCGCGCCGGCCGACGAAGCGCATCCGTACCCCTTCGGCGTCCAGCTCCGGGGTCTCGTTGGCGATCCGCTCCCCCATCATCCGCATCAGCCCCTCGACCTCCTCCGAGGGCCGGGTCCAGTTCTCGGTCGAGAAGGAGAAGACGGTCAGCTCCTCGACCCCGAGCTCGACCGCGTCGCGCAGCCGCGCCTTGACCACGTCGGCGCCGGCCTGGTGCCCGGCCGCAACCGGCAGCCCCCGCTGCTGCGCCCACCGGCCGTTGCCGTCGGTGATGATCGCTACGTATCTGGGCGCGGTCACGAGTGGCACCAGACCTCGTGAGATGGCGTTGTCGTCACCTCAAACCTCGAGGATCTCTTCTTCCTTGCCCTTCAAGATCGAGTCGATCTCGGCGATCGCGTCGTCGGTCTGCTTCTGCAGCGCGGCCTCGGCGCGGCGCTCGTCGTCCTCGCCCGCTTCGCCCTCTTTCTTCAGCTCGCGGAGGTCGTGCATGACGTCGCGGCGGACGTTGCGGACCGCGATCCGGCCCTCCTCGGCGACGCCGTGGACGACCTTGACCATCTCCCGCCGCCGCTCCTCGGTCAACTCCGGGATCGAGAGGCGGATCACGTTGCCGTCGTTGCTCGGGGTGAGGCCGACGTCGGACTCCTGGATCGCTTTCTCGATCCCGCCCAGGGCGCCCTTGTCGAAGGGGGTGACGGTGAGCAGGCGGGCGTCGGAGGCGGCGACGTTGGCCAGCTGCTTGAGCGCCGTCGGCGTGCCGTAGTAGTCGACGACGATGCGGTCGAGCAGGTGCGGCGAGGCCCGGCCGGTGCGGACCGTCGCAAGTTCGCCGCGGCTCGATTCGACCGACTTGGCCATGCGCCCTTCGGCGTCTTTGAGCAGTTCGTCGATCAGCTCCACTGGTTCCCGTCCTCGCTTAGGTGGCGGGCCCGTTGGAGACCAACGTGCCCACCTTCTCGCCGGAGACGATCCTATCTATGTTCGTCTCGTCCCCCATGTTGAAGACGTAGATCGGCAGGTCGTTGTCCATGCAGAGCGAGAGCGCGGTCGAGTCCATCACCTTGAGCCCGCGCTCGATCGCTTCGCGGTGCGTGATCGTCGGCAGGAACTGTGCCTCGGGATGGGTCGCCGGGTCGGCATCGTAGACCCCCTCCACCCCGTTCTTGGCCATCAGGATCGCCTCGGCGTGGATCTCCAGCGCCCGCAGCGCCGCGGCGGTGTCGGTGGTGAAGAACGGGTTGCCGGTGCCGGCGGCGAAGATCACCACCCGCCCCTTCTCGAGGTGACGCATGGCGCGGCGGCGGATGTAGGGCTCGGCGACCTCCTTGACGTCGATCGCGGACATCACCCGCGTGTGCTGCCCGAGTCCCTCGAGGGCGTCCTGCAGGGTGAGCGCGTTGAGCACCGTCGCCAGCATCCCCATGTAGTCGCCGGTGGCACGGTCCATCCCCTTGGCCGCCGCCTCGAGGCCGCGGTAGATGTTGCCGGCGCCGACCACGATCGCGACCTCGACGCCGCGATCGCGGATCGCCGAGACCTGCTTGGCGATCCGCTCGACCTCGACGCCGTCGGTGCCGTAGTCGAGGCTGCCCATCAGGGCCTCGCCGGAAAGCTTCAGGAGGATGCGCCCGAAGCGGGGCTCGGGAGAGTCGGTCATGGGCGCTGACCCTATTCGTCGCCGACGCGGAAATAGGCGAAGCGGGCGATGCGCACGTTCTCGCCGGTCTTCGCGGCGAGCTCCTGGCGCAGCTCCTCGATCGTCTTCGAGTCGTGCTTCTCGGCGTTGACGTGGGACTGGTCGAGCAGCGCCACCTCGCTCGCCCACTTCGAGAGCTGTCCGGTGACGATTTTCTCGACCACGTTGTCGGGCTTGCCTTCTTCGCGTGCCTTCTCTTCGAAGACGCGCTTTTCGGCCTCGCGCTCGTCCGCCGGGATCTCGTCGGAGGAGACGTAGCGCGGCGCCGTCGCGGCCACGTGCAGGGCCACCTGGTAGGCGAACGCCTTGAAGTCCTCGTTGCGGGCGACGAAGTCGGTCTCGCACTGGACCTCGACCATCGCCCCGACCCTGTCGTTGGCGTGGATGTAGGAGGAGACGACGCCCTCTTCGGTGCCGCGGCCTTCGCGCTTGGCGGCGGAGGCCTGGCCCTTGACCCGCAGCAGCTCGATCGCCCGCTCGGTGTCGCCGTCGGCCTCGGTCAGGGCGGCTTTGCAGTCCATCATCGCGGCCCCGGTGCGGTCCCGGAGCGCCTTCACGTCGGCGGCCGTGACGCTCACGATTTGTCGCCTTTCTCGCCCTCACCGGGGGCGGGGGGATCCGGGGCCGGTGCCGGCTCGGCCGGCGGAGCCGCCTCGGGGACCGGTTTCGCCGATTCGGCAGGCGGTTTCGGCGGCTGGGGAGCCGGTTTCGGCGCCTCGGAGGCCGGTTTCGGCGGCGGCGAAGCTGGTTTGGCCGCCTGCGGGGCCGGCCTCGGAGGAGCCGCGTCCGGAGTCGCGGGTTTCTGGGCAGGCTGGGAGGGCGTCGCCGCGGCGGCTGCCTGGGCCTGTGCGGTCGCTTTGGCCTGAGCCTCGGCGTCGGCGGCCGCTTTCGCCGCGGCCTCGGCCTCGAGCCGGGCTTTCTCTTCCTCCTCGCGCTTCTTGCGCTCTTCCTCGTCCTTTTTGCGCCGCGCCATTTCCTCGGCGATGCGCTTCTCCTCCTGCACCCGCCAGGCGCTGGAGCCTTTCTCGACGGCGCCGCCGATCGTGCCGATGACCAGCTCGCAGGAGCGGATCGCGTCGTCGTTGCCGGGGATCACGAAGTCGACCGGGGTCGGGTCGCAGTTGGTGTCGACCAGGCCGATGATCGGGATCCGCAGGCGAGCCGCCTCGTGGACCGCGATCTCCTCGGTTTTGAGATCGGTGACGAAGACCGCGTCGGGCAGCCGGTCCATGTCGCGGACGCCGCCGAGGTTGAACTCGAGCTTGGCGAGTTCGGCCAGCATGTTCATCCGCTCCTTGGTCGGCAGCAGATCGAGTTTGCCCTCCTCTTTCCAGCCGTTGAGCTCGTGCAGGCGGGCGATCCGGGTCGACATCGTGTTGAAGTTGGTCAGCAGCCCGCCCAGCCAGCGCTTGTTGACGTAGGGCATTTGGCAGCGGTCGGCCCATTCCTGGACCGTGTCACGAGCCTGCTTCTTGGTGCCGACGAAGAGCACGGTGCCGCCGCCGCTGGCCAGCTCGCCGACGAAACGGCGGGCGTTCTCCAGCAGCGCCTCGGTCTGCAGCAGGTCGATGATGTGGATCCCGTCCAGCTCGCCGAAGATGAATCGGCGCATGTTCGGGTTCCAGCGGCGCGTCTGATGGCCGAAGTGCACTCCGGCCTGGAGCAGCTCGGTGAGGCCTGCCTCTGGCATTGAATCTCCTTGTTCTGTTGGCGATGCGTCCCGTCCCGCTTGCCGAGACCTGGCGTCAGGCGCCAGGCAGGATCCCGGTTTGCACAAAGGACGGGGGTTGGTTTAGGACCGCCGATTGTAGAGAGCTAGCGCTGGGCGCCGCGGGCGGCCTCGAGCGCGGCGGCGAGGTCGTCCGGCAACGACGACTCGAAGCTGAGCCGCTCGCCACTCGTCGGGTGCGCGAAGGCGAGGCGGTGGGCGTGCAGGAACTGACGCCGGAGGTCGTAGCGGCGGGCGCCGCCGTAGGTGGCGTCGCCGGTCAGCGGGTGGCCGATGGCGGCGAAGTGGGCGCGGATCTGGTGGGTGCGGCCGGTCTCCAGCCGCGCCTCCAGGTAGCTCTCCAGGGCCAGCAGCTCGAGCACGGTGAAGTGAGTGCGGGCCGCGCGCGAGCCGGCGCCGGAGACCGCCATCCGGGTCCGCTGGCGCGAGGCACGGCCGATCGGGGCGTCGATCGTGCCGGTCCGGGAGCCGACCTTGCCGCCGGCCAGGGCGAGGTAGGCCCGTTCGACCTCGCGTCGCTGGACCGCCGCCTGCAGAGCCGCATGGGCCTCGTCGCCGCGGGCGACGACGAGCAGGCCGCTGGTGCCCTTGTCGAGCCGGTGGACGATGCCGGGACGCTCCGGGTCCTCGCCGCCGCCGAGGATGTCCGCCAGCTCGTCGACCAGGGTCGTCCCCTCGTGCGACGGCGCCGGGTGGACGACGAGGCCGGCCGGCTTGTCGACCACGGCCAGGTCGTCGTCGAGGTGGACGATGCGCAGCTCCGGCTCAGCCACTCTCGGGCTCCCGCTCGGAGTCGCGCAGGTAGACGAGGACCAGCAGCAGGACGCCGGCGGTGATCGCCATGTCGGCGAGGTTGAAGGGCGGCCAGGGCGGCAGGTCGACGAAATCGGTGACCGCACCGGCACGGATGCGGTCGACGAGGTTGCCGATCGCCCCGCCCGCCAGCAGGCCGGTCGCCACCCACATCCAGGGCCGGGCCGGATTGCGTGCGAAGAGATAGGCGACCACCCCGAGGGCCGCCAGGGTGACCAGGATCAGCGGCGCCCCGGCGCCGCCGGCGAGGCCGAAGGCGACGCCGGCGTTGTGGGAGAGGGTGAGGCCGAGCGGCCCGAGCACGTCGACGTCCTCGCCCGGGACCAGCTGCGCCTCGATCGCCGCCTTGGCGGCCTGGTCGACGGCGAGGACGAGGGCGGCGAGGGCGCCGGCCAGGCACCAGGCGCGAGCGCTCGGGCTCACCCGGCGATCAGGCTGACGAGGAGGATCCGCGCCACGAACAGCGCGATCAGCCCGACCATCGGGCTGAGGTCGAGCGCGAAGCCGCTGCCGCCGACCCGCGGCAGGAAGCGGCGGAGGAAGTTGAGGTAGGGGTTGGTGCTGTCGGTGATGAAGTCGAGCACCGAGCGCAGCCAGGGCCGGTAGGGCATCCGCGGCACGTAGGAGATGAGGATGTTGAGCAGGATCAGGACGATGTAGACGGTGATCAGCGCGCTGACGTAGTCGGCGACGTCGCCGCGGCTGAGCGCCAGCGGGATCACCGCCGCATCCTCTCCAGCGAGGCCCGCACCGCGGCCTCGAACGCCGCCCTCGCGCCCTCGCGATCGAGCGCCTCCAGCCCGGCCTCGGTGCTGCCTCCGGGCGAGGCGACAGCCCGGCGCAGGTCGGCCGGGGCCCAGGTCCCCAGCAGCTCCGCGGTCCCCGCCGCCGTCTCCACCACCAACTCTTGGGCGAGGGCTGGGTCGAGCCCGTCGGCGGCGCCCGCCGCGGCGATCGCCTCGACCGCCAGGGCGAAGTAGGCGGGAGCGCAGCCCATCACCGCGGTCGCCGCGTCGAACTCGCCGTCGGCGATCTCCACCACCCGTCCCAGCACGCCGAGCTTGGCTCGCGCCTGCTCGGCGGCGTCGCCGGAGACGCAGAGCACCCCCCGGCGCACCTCCACCCCCACGTTGGGCATCACCCGCAGCACCTCGGCCTCTGGAAACGCGGCTCGCAGCCGCTCCACGCCGACCGCCGCCAGCACCGACACCACCCTGCGCGCCGCGCTCAGCTCCGGCGCCACCGCGTCGAGCGCCGCCGGCTTCACCGCAAGCACGACGAAGTCGGCGCGTTCGGCGATCTCGCCGTTCGAGGCCGTCTCTCCACCCAGCTCGTCGGCCAGCGCCCGGGCTCGACCCGAGCCGCTGTCGGAGAACAGCATCCGCTCGAACTCGCCGGCCCAGCCGCGGGCCATCGCCGCCGCCATGCTTCCAGAGCCAACGAATCCGATGATCATGGGAGCAGCCTAGCCACGCTCAGGAAAGAGGGGACGGCTGTCCCGGAGAACCGCGGGTCAGGACTGGTTGAAGAAGCCTTTGTCGATCAGCCGCGCTTTTTCCTCGGCGGAGACCTCGACGTTGCGCGGCGTCAACAGGAACATCTTCTCGGCGATCCGCTGCATGCCGCCGTCCAGCGCGTAGGTGAGCCCGGAGCAGAAGTCGATCATCCGCTTCGAAAGCTCGTGATCGGCGGTCTGCAGGTTGAGGATCACCGGCACCTGTCGTTTGAACTGGTCGGCGACCTGCTGGGCGTCGTTGAAGTTGCGGGGAATGACGAGATGGACCTGGAGGTCGCCGCCGGCGCCGGCGCCGCCGTTGTCGACCGGCCGCAGCGTGCGCGTGCGACTGGCGGCGATCGGCTCGTCGTCGGCGAAGATGTCGTCGATCTCGTCGCGGCGGGCGCGGCGCGAGGTCGGCAGGCGGCGGACCGAGCCCTGGTCGCGCTCACGGCGCGTCTCGAAGACTTCCTCGGAGCCGGTCTCGGGCTCGAAGTCTTCCTCGTATTCCGGACCGTAGTCGTGGTCCTCGGCGAGGCCGAAGTAGACGAGCGCTTTATGCCAGGTGTCGCGAAGAGCCATCGGTATCGGTGTTTCGGCCTATCCGGGCCGACTCCTTTACGAATTATTCGGGAGGTTAGCGCCGATTCACACGAACAGCGCCGTGCCCAGACGAATGATCGTCGCCCCCTCCTCGACCGCGACCGCCCAATCCTGGGAGGTCCCCATCGAGAGGCGACTGAGGCCATTGGCGGCGGCGAGCTCGGCGAGGCGGGCGAAATGCGGCCGCGAGGCCTCCGGATCGTGGCTGAAGGGCGGCATCGTCATCAGGCCGCCGACCCGGACCGGGCAGCGGGCGACGAAGTCCGCCAGCTCAGCCGGCGCCACCCCTCCCTTGTCCTCGTCTTCGGCGACGTTGACCTCGACCAGCACTTCCGTCGCGGCGACGCCGTGCTTGCCGAGCTCCCGCAGGACCGAGTCGGTGGCCACCGAGTGGACGAGGCGGCAGAGCGGCAGCACCTGCTTGACCTTGCGGCTCTGCAGGTTGCCGATGAAGTCCCACTCGAACCGCAGGGGCCCCCAGCGCTCGCGCTTGGCGACGAGGTCCTGCTGGCGATTCTCGCCGACCAGGGTCACGCCCGCCTCGGCCAGCGCCCCCATCTCCTCCAGCGGCACGTACTTGCAGGCGACGAGGATCTCGACCCCGTCGCCGGCGCGCTCCCTCACGCGGTCGAGGTTCGCCCGGACCGCGGCGGGCTCGATGCCGCGGATCAGCTCCGCCATCAGGCCTCGATCCAGGCCAGGCCGCCTTGGCGGCCGGTACGGCCGGCGTCGCGGCGGTGGGAGAAGAACAGCTCCGGCTCGCAGGAGGTGCAGAGCCCGGCCGCCTCGACCCGCTCCACCCCCGCTTCCCGCAGCAGCCGCCGGGCGGCCTCGGCCAGGTCGAGCATGCGGCCGGCGGCGACTCCCTCTCCCAGCCCGGTGAAGGCGTCCAGAACCTCGTCGCCGACCTGGTAACAGCAGGGGCCGATACCGGGACCGATCGCTGCAGCGGTGGCGCCGACCGCCCCGGCACCCGCGGCGACGATCCCGGCCGCGAGGCCGCGCCAGCCGCAGTGCAGCATCGCCACCCCGCCGGGGCCGGCGAGGGCGACCGGGAGGCAGTCGGCGGTGAGAACCAGCGGCGCCAGGCCGGGCTCGGCGACGACGTGGCCGTCGACCTCGGGGATCGGGCTGCCCGGCCGCGCGAACGGGCTGGGATCCTGCGGAGCGTCGTGGACGGCGAGCTCGGCGTCGTGGACCTGGAGGCCGATCGGGATCCGCTCCGGCTCGAAGCCAAGTGCTCCTGCCAGGCGCTCGCGGTTCGCGACCACGGCGTCGTTCTCGTCGTCGGTGAGAACACCGAGGTTGAGGCTGTCGAAGGGCGCTTCGCTCACACCCCCGGCCCGGGTCGCGAACGCGGCCCGCGCGCCGCCCAGGTCCGCCTCCAGCCAGCGCACCCCGTCGTTCTCTCGCCAGTCCACGCGCCTAACTAAGCAGATGTGGGATCGACATCGCGGGCTGCGGCCACGGCGGTGGCGAGCTCCCGGTCGCGGCCGGAGATATCGCCGTCGAGCTTGGCCCGCTGAGCGGTCCGCAGGCCGTGGCCGAGCGCCGGTCCCGGCGGGATCCCGGCGGCGATCAGGTCGGCGCCGTCGATCTCCAGCTCGACCGCGCGCCAGCGGGCGACGTAGTCGTCGAGCCACTCCGTGCCCAGGGCGCGAGCCAGGACCAGGGCCACGGCGTCGTGGCCGCGGGCCAGCTCGACGGCATCCGACGGTCGCTTGGGCGCCGCCACGGCCAGCGCGATCTCGCTGCCGGGAGACCCGGCGAAGGCCGCGAGCAGCGCCTCCGGGCGCGGCGCCTCGTCGGCCCAGAGCGGCAAGGCCAGCAGCTCCTCCACCCGCGCCGCTAGCTCCACCCCACCCGGGCGCGGCGCCAGCAGGCCCCACTCGACCAACAGCTCGAGGCCGCGCACCGCGGTCGCTTCGGCGGCCAGTCGCAGCAGCTCGGCCCGCCGGCGCTCGGCCGAGACGGTCTCGAGGTCGGTGGCGCGCAGCAGCGCCGCGGTCTCCGGCTCGAGCGCGAAGCCGAAGCGCGCCGCGTAACGGGCGGCCCGGATCGCCCGGGTCGGGTCGTCGGCGAAGGAGCGCCGGTGCAGCACCCGCAGCAGGCCGGCGTCGAGGTCGCCCCGCCCTGCGTGCGGGTCGATCAGGCGCGCCTCGCCCCGCAGCGGGATCGCCATCGCGTTGAGGGTGAAGTCGCGGCGCCCCAGATCCGCCTCGATCCCCGCCGCCGGCGCCACCTCCGGCAGCGCGCCCGGGTACGGGTAGGACTCCGTGCGGGCGCTGGCGATGTCGACCTCGTGGCCGTCGAGCACGACCTTGGCGGTGGCGAAGCGCTCGTGGGAGACCGCCTCCGTCCCGAGCCTCGCGGCCAGCGCCGCGGCGTCCCCCTCGACGACGACGTCGAGGTCGGCGCGGCCGCGGCCGAGCAGCAGATCGCGGACGGCGCCGCCGACCACGTAGACCGGATCGGCGGACGCCTCGCGGATCGCTTCCAACTCGGGATAGGCGCCGCGCAGCGCCTCGGCGAGATCCTCGATCGGCTTTCCGGCGCTTGGCATGGCTCCCTTCCCTACCATGATCGGCTCCGCGGATGGCCAGCCAAGACACAGAAGGGCCCGACGGGCCGGACCCGCGAAGAGAGCGGCTGCTCGCCCGCCGCGAGGATCAGCGACGCAACCGCGCCCGGGCGCGAAAGCGGCGGGCGATAGCCCTGGGTGCCGGAGCGCTTGCCGTCGCGGCAGTCGTCGCGGTCGCGGCCCTGGCCGGTGGTGGCTCGAAGGGTGGCGACGGCAGTGGTTCCGGCAGGTCGAAGACCGCGGCGACGGCCACGACCGAAAAGGCGCCACACTCGGCGGCCGCTCAAGGCGAGGGCGCCGGCCTCGTCCGCAACGCCACCCCGCAGCCGGACTGGGAACCGCACACTGGGCCGGTGCCGATCCTCGAGTACCACGTGCTCGGGGCCCCGGCGGCCGACGCGACCTACCCGGAGCTCTACGTCTCCCGTCCCGACTTCCACCAGCAGATGGACTGGCTCGACCAGCACGGCTACCAGGCGGTCACCCTGAAAGAGGTGGAGGACGCCTGGCATGACGAGGGCAGTCTCCCCGCCAAGCCCGTCGTCATCTCCTTCGACGACGGCTACCGGCCGCAGTTCACCTACGCCCTGCCGGAGCTGCGCAGGCACGGCTGGCCCGGGGTCCTCAATCTCAAGGCCGAAGGCTCCGATCTCTACGAAAGCAACGTCGAGGCGATGATCGCCGCCGGCTGGGAGCTGGCCGCGCACACGATCGACCACTCCGACCTGACCACGCTGGGCGCCGCCGAGCTGAAGCGCGAAACCGCCGGCGCCCGGGAGATCTTGCGCCGCGAGTACGGCGTCCCGGTCAAGGACTTCTGCTACCCGTCGGGCCGTTTCGACGCGACCGTGATCGCCGCCGTCGAAGCGGCCGGCTACGTCACCGCGACCACCGAGATCCCCGGCTACGCCGCCCGCGACGCGCCCTACGAACTGGCCCGCTTCGAGATCCTCGGCTCGACTGGCGTTTCCGGCATGGCGGCAGACCTCGCTTCGGGCTGAGGGATGGACCTACAGCCGGACCGGAATGCCATCGGCCGCCAAGCGCTCCTTCGCCTCGCGCACGCGGTACCGGCCGTAGTGGAAGATCGAGGCGCAGAGGACGGCGTCGGCGCCGCCGGCCGCGATCGCCTCGCTCAGATGGCCCAGCTCGCCGGCGCCGCCGGAGGCAATCACCGGCACCGGGACCGCGTCGGCGACCGCCCGCGTCAGCTCGATGTCATAGCCGTCGTTGGTGCCGTCGCGGTCCATGCTGGTCAGCAGCACCTCTCCCGCTCCGCGCTCGACCGCCTCCCGGGCCCAGCCGACCGCGTCAAGACCCTCGACCCGCTTGCGGCCGCCGTTGACGTAGACCCCCCAGCCGCCGCCGAACCAGCCCGCGGGCGCCCCACAGGTCGGCGAGGCGTTCGGGGGCTCCCCGTCGCGCTTGGCGTCGATCGCGATCACCACGCACTGGGCGCCGAAGTGGTCGGCCAGCTCGGTCAGCAGCTCGGGGCGAGCGAGGGCGGCGGAGTTGACCGAGACCTTGTCGGCGCCGGCGTCGAGCACCGCCTGCGCATCCTCGACCGAGCGGATGCCGCCGCCGATCGTGAAGGGGATGAAGACGTTGTCGGCGGTGCGCCGGGCCAGCTCGACGATCGTCTCGCGCTTCTCGTGCGAGGCGGTGATGTCGAGGAAGACGAGCTCGTCGGCGCCCTCGGCGTCGTAGCGCTCGGCCAGCTCGACCGGGTCCCCGGCGTCGCGCAGCCCGACGAAGTTGGTGCCCTTGACGACGCGGCCGGCGTCGACGTCGAGGCAGGGGATGACGCGTTTCAGAGCCATCGGCTCAGGCTAGGGCAGCGATGCCCTCGGCGACCGTGAAGCGGCGCTCGTAGAGGGCGCGGCCGACGATCGCGCCCTCGATGTTCGGGGCCAGCGCACCCGCCAGGGCCAGCGCCTCCAGGTCGGACAGATCGCCCACTCCACCCGAAGCGATCACCTGGGCCGAGGTCACGGACGCGATCCGTCCCAGCTCGCGCAGGGCCGGGCCCTCCATCGTCCCGTCGACGTCGATCTCGGTGCAGAGGAAGCGAGCGACGCCGCGTTCGCCGAGCTCGGCGACCGCCTCGGCGACGTCCTTGTCGGTGGCCTCGGCCCAGCCGGCCAGCGAGACCTTGCCGCCGCGAGCATCGACGGAGACGACGACGCGCTCCCCGTGCGCCGCGACCGCCGCGTCGAGGAACTCCGGGTCGCGCAGGGCGGCGGTGCCGATCACGACCCGGTCCGCCCCGGCCGCGATCGCCGCGTCGACCGCCGCCTTGTCACGCAGGCCGCCGCCGACCTGGATCGGGCACTCGACCGCGGCGGCTATTCGCCGCACCGCATCCAGGTTCCGCGGCTCCCCCGCCCTCGCCCCGTCGAGGTCGACGACGTGGAGGAACTCGGCCCCTTCGCCCGCCCAGCGCGTCGCCGCGTCGACCGGATCGGCGTCGTAGGCGGTCTCGCGGTCGTAGTCGCCCTGCAGCAGCCGCACCGCCTGGCCGCCGCGGATGTCGATGGCGGGATAGAGGATCACGCGGGGACGGAGGCGCAGATCCCGGCGAAGTTGGAGAGCAGCCGCAGGCCGGCGGCGCTCGACTTCTCGGGGTGGAACTGGACGCCGAAGACGTTGTCGCGCTCTGCCGCGCAGGCGAAGCGGGCGCCGTAGGCGGCGCTGCCGAGCAGCTCGCCGGCACCGGGCCGGGGCGCGAAGCTATGGACGAAGTAGAAGGGCGTCTCCGTGTCGATCCCCTCGGCCAGGCGCGACTCGCGCTGCCAGCGCACCGGCGACCAGCCGATATGCGGAACCTTGAGCCCGTCGGCGTCGAGCCCGTCGACCTCGCCCACGAGCAGGCCGAGGCCGGTGGCGCCGCCGAGCTCGGTGGTCGAGTCGAAGAGCAGCTGCAGGCCGAGGCAGATGCCGAGGATCGGCACGCCGGCCTCCCGCCGCTCCTCGATCAACTCGTTCAGCCCGAGGTCGCGCACCCGTTCCATCGCCCGTGGGAAGGCACCGACGCCAGGCAGGATGACGCCGTCCGCGGCGCGCACCTGGTCGGGATCGGCCGTGATCGCGGCGGTGACGCCGACGTGCTCCAGCGCCTTCTCGACCGAGCGCAGGTTGCCCATGCCGTAGTTGAGGATCGCGATCCTGGTGCTCACTCGCTCAGGGTCCCCTTGGTCGAGGGCACGCCGCTCTCCTCGGGATCGATCGAGACGGCGACCCGCAGGGCGCGGGCGAAGGCCTTGAAGCAGCCCTCGATCATGTGGTGGGCGTTGGTGCCGTAGCGGACCGAGACGTGCAGGGTCAGCTTGGCGCTGTTGGCGACGGCGCGGAAGAACTCCTCGGCCAGCTCGGTGTCGAAGCCGGCAATCGAGGTCGCCGGCAGGTCGGCGTCGAAGTGGCAGAACGGCCGCCCGGAGACGTCGATCGCGCACTCGGCCAGCGACTCGTCCATCGGCACCACGGCGGCGCCGTAGCGGCGGATGCCGGCACGGTCGCCGAGCGCCTCGTCGAGCGCCTGCCCGAGCACGATGCCGACGTCCTCCACCGTGTGGTGGGCGCCGGTCTCGAGATCGCCGTCGGCCTCGACCTCGAGGCCGAGCCGCCCGTGGCGGGCGAGCAGGTCGAGCATGTGGTCGAGGAAGCCGACTCCGGTCGCGGCGCTCGCCTCTCCCCCGTCGAGGTCGAGCGAGAGCTTGATCCGGGTCTCGGCCGTGCTGCGCTCTCTGCTGGACGTCCTGCTCATCGCCTAATCATCGCTGACTCGCCGTGAACGGGGAAGCCCTCGGCGCGGGCGAGGGCGTCGGCTTGCGGCGCCAGTGCCCTGGCGGCCTCGGCGCCGATCTCGACCTGGGAGATCCGGCGGCGGAAGGTCGCGGGCCCGAGCGGGCCGGAGAAGCGCCCGGCGCCCCCGGTGGGCAGGACGTGATTGGAGCCGGCGACGTAGTCGCCGAAGGCGGTCGCGCCGTGGCGGCCGACGAACACGCAGCCGGCGGTGGTCACCCGTCCAGCGGCAAGGGCGGCGTCCTCCTCCAGCAGCTCCAGGTGCTCGGGCGCATAGGCGTTGGCCAGCTCGATCGCCGCCTCCAGCTCGGGGACCTGGACCAGGGCCAGCGGCGCGTCGGCGACCGACGGCCGCGAGGCGGCGGTGCCCTCGGTCGCGGCGGCGATGGCGTCGAGCACGTGCTCCTCGACGGCGACGGCGACCAGGGGACTCTCGGGCCCGTGCTCGGCCTGGGCGCAGAGATCGAGCGCTGCCCACCCGGTGTCGGTGTCGTGGCCGGCGATCAGCATCAGCTCGGAGGGACCGGCCAGCGAGTCGATCCCGACCGTGCCGGAGACCGCCCGCTTCGCTTCCCGCACCCAGGCGTTGCCGGGACCGGCGATGACGTCGACCGGGGCGATCGTCTCGGTGCCGTGGACGAGCGCGAAGATCGCCTGGGCCCCGCCCATCGCGTAGATCTCCTCGACCCCGCAGAGCGCCGCGGCGGCGAGCACCAGCGGGTGCAGCCGCCCGGCGGCGCCCGGCGGCGAGGCGAGCGCCACCCGCTCCACCCCCGCCACCCGGGCCGGGATCGCGCACATCAGGACGCTGGAGGGATAGGCGGCGCGTCCGCCGGGCGCGTAGATGCCGGCGGCGCCGACGGCGGCCTCGCGGATCGTCACGGCCTGTCCCTGGGGGAGATCGACATGGGTCTCGGAGCCAAGCTGGGCCTCGGCGACGGCGCGGACGTTGGCCGCCGCTGTCTCCATCGCCTCGCGCAGCGCCGGCTCCAGCGCGGTCAGCGCGGCCTCCGCCTCCTCCGCCTCGACCCGCAGGGCCGTCGGCGTCTGCTCGGTCGCGTCGTAGAGGGCGGTCAGCTGCAGCAGGGTCGCGTCGCCGCCGTCGATCACCTCGCGCTCGATCGGCCGCACGTCGACCGCGGGCGCCGACTCGGCCGCCCAGGAGCGCAGCGCCGCGGCCGTCTCCGCCGCTCCCTCCCACTCGAAGCGGCGAACCTTCACTTCGCCGCCGCTTCTCTCAGCTTCGCGGTCAGCTCGTCGACCTCGGCGGCGCGCAGCTTGTGGGCGACCCGGTTGGCGACGAAGCGAGCGGTGCACTCGAGGATCTCCTCGCGCACCTCGAGATCGTTCTCTTCCAGCGTCCGCCCCGTCGCGACCAGATCGACGATGCCGTCGCCGAGCCCGATCAGCGGCGCCAGCTCGACCGAGCCCTTGACCTCGATCAGTTCGATCTGACGGCCGGTCCGCTCGAAGTACTCGGTGGCGATGCGCGGGTACTTGGTCGCGATCCGCATCATCCCCAGCCGGCGCTGGGACTCCCCCAGGCGCTCGTCCCCCTTGCGACCCGCCAGGACCATGCGGCAGCGGCCGAAGCCGAGGTCGAGCAGCTCGTAGACCATGCGGTCGGCCTGCTCCAACAGAACGTCCTTGCCGGTGATGCCGACGTCGGCGGCGCCGGCCTCGACATAGGTGGGGACGTCGGAGGGACGCATCGTCACCAGCGTCATCCCCTCGGTCTCGAAGATCAGCGAGCGCGAGTCGCCGCGCACCTCCGAGGTGTCGACCCCGGCGCCGTCGAGGATGTCGAGGGTCTCGCCGAGGAGGGCGCCGCGCGGCACCGCCAGCTTCAGCGGCCCGTCGGGCTTGGCCGGGCTGAGCCCGGCGACCTGGAAGCTCATCGCTCCTCCACCCTCCCCCGCCGCGACTCCTCCTCCGTCTGGGCGACGTGCACGCGCTCCAGGTAGAGGGCGAAGCCGGCCGCCGGCAGGTCGACGCCGAAGCGCTTCAGCAGGCCGTCATAGCGGCCGCCGCCGCCGAGCACGTGGCCGACCGCGGGGTCGTAGACCTCGAGGATGGCGCCGCTGTAGTAGCCGAGGTCGCGCAGCAGGCCGAGATCGATCTGGACGCGGTCGGCGACGCCGCGGCGCTCGAGCTCGTCGAAGGTCTCCTGCAGCCGCGCCGTCGCCCGCCCGACCGCGGCGCCGCCGAGGCCGCGCGCCTGCTCCAGCACCTCGCTGCCGCCGCGTAGCTGGGAGAGCGCGACGCAGGTGGCGCACTGATCGTCGTCGATCCCCGCGACCGCGGAGAGCTCGGCCTCGAGTCCGACCAGGTCATGTGTCGCCAGGCGGCCGATGAGCGAGTCGCGGGCCTCGCCCTCGACGCCGAACTCGGTCAGCAGCTGGCGGTAGAGGTCAGCGTCGCCGAGGCCGATCACGGCGCGATCGAGACCGGCGGCGCCCAGCGCCGCGTCCAGCACCTCGACGATCTCGGCCGTGCCCTGCGGCGCCGGGGCGCCGATCAGCTCGACCCCGGCCTGGATGAACTCCCGCATCTGGCCGCGCTGGGGACGGACCGCCCGGTAGGTGCTCGCCATGTAGCTGAAGCGCAGCGGCGGCTCGGCCCCGGCCAGGCGGCCGGCGACCAGGCGGGCGATCGGCACCGTCATGTCCGAGCGCAGCGCCAACAGGTCGCCGCTCTCGTCGAAGAAGCGGTAGGAGCCACCGGCGGCACGCCCTTCGCCGCGGGCGAGGACCTCGTCGTACTCGATCGCCGGCGTCGCCACCTCGCCGTAGCCGCGGGCTTCGAAGACCTCCAGCAGGGCGCGCTGAAGGCGGCGCAGCTCCCGCATCTCATCGGCGAGCACGTCACGGGTTCCTGGCGGGATCGGGTGGATCATTCGACTGACCTTACGCGGGGTGGCGCAAAAGCCCTGCTAGGCAGGGACCTCGGCGGAGACGCGCTCGATCTGCGCTCCGAGCCCGCGCAGGCGCTCGTCGATCCGCTCGTAGCCGCGGTCGATCTGGCGGATGTTGCCGATGTGCGAAGTCCCGTCGGCGGCCAGGGCGGCGATCAGGATCGCCATCCCGGCGCGGATGTCGGGGCTCTCGACGCGCTCGCCGTGAAGCCGGCTCGGACCGCTGACGATCGCCCGGTGGGGATCACACAGCGTGATTCGGGCGCCCATCGCGACCAGCTTGTCGACGAAGAAAAGGCGGTTCTCGAACATCTTCTCGAAGATCAGGATCTCGCCCTTGGCCTGCGTCGCCAGCGCCAGGGCGATCGAGGTGAGGTCGGCGGGGAAGGCCGGCCAGGGCCCGTCCTCGATCTTCGGGATCGCGTCGCCAAGGTCGGATTCGATCTCCAGGCTCTGGTCGGCGGGAACGACCATGTCGGCGCCGTCGATGTCCGAGTGCAGCCCCAGCCGGCGGAACTGGCGCCGCACCATCATCAGATCGGCCGCGTCGACGTCACGGATCCGCACCTCGCCGCCGGTCGCGGCGGCGAGCGCCATGAAGCTGCCGACTTCGATGTGGTCCGGGCAGATCGTGTACTCGGCGCCGCCGAGCCGCTCGGAGCCGTTGACGACCATCACGTTGGAGCCGATCCCGTCGACCCGGGCGCCCATCTGGGTCAGCAGCCGTGCCAGATCCTGGACGTGCGGCTCCGAGGCCGCATTGGAGATCTTGGTCGCGCCCGGCGTCAGCGCCGCCGCCATCAGCGCGTTCTCGGTCCCCATCACCGAAGGCTCGTCCATGAAGATCTCGCAGGCGCAGAGCCCGCCGGGGGCGAGCAGCTCGATCCAGCGGTCGCCGTCGACCCGGGCGCCAAGGTCCTTGAAGGCGTCGAGGTGGGCGTCGAGGCGGCGGCGGCCAATGAAGTCCCCCCCGGGCGGCGGCATGCGCGCCTCCCCAAACCGTGCCAGCAGCGGCCCGGCGAGCAGGAAGGAGGCGCGGATCCGGCTCGAGAGCTCCTCGTCCACGGTTGTCTCGGTGACGTCGCGAGCGCAGAGCCGGACGCTGTTGTCGGCAACCCAGGCGACCTCGACCCCCAGTTGTTCGAGCAGGTCGATCTGGGCCTCGGTGTCGCGGATTCGCGGCACCCGGTGCAACAACAGCTCTTCTTCGGTCAGCAGGCAGGCGGCGAGGATCGGCAGGGCCGCGTTCTTGTTGCCGGCGACGGTCAGCTCCCCGGAGAGGGGCACGCCGCCCTGGATGACGAACTTCTCGCTCACGAGGGCTAGGGTAACGACCGGCATGGGGAGAGGCTGGAAGATCGGGGTCGGAGTGCTGGTGGCGCTGGCAGCGCTGCTGGCGATCAACGCGCTCGTGGTCGACGGGGAGACCGGGTCGGCCGAGGTGACCGTCCCGGGCGGCCGCATCCTCGACCTTCCGGACGGCGAAATGCAGGTGGTCGAAGGCGGCCCCAGGGGCGGGGACCCGATCGTCCTGATCCACTGCTTCAGTTGCGCGCTCGACTGGTGGGACGGGATGCGGCCGCGGCTCGAAGCCGACCACCGCGTGATTGCGGTCGACCTGCTCGGCCACGGCGGCTCGGAAAAGCCGGGGTCGGGCTACACGCCGGAGAATCAGGCGAAATTGGTGGCGGAGGCGCTGGCGAAGCTGCGGGTCGGTGACGCCGAGGTGGTTGGGCACTCCCTCGGCGGCGCGGTCGCCGTCGCCCTCGCCGAGCGCGCGCCACGGCTGGTGGGCCGCGTGGCGATCATCGACATGCCCCCGGACAACAGCTACGGCGACCTGGGCGTGGTCGCCGGCCTCGCCTTTCAGCCGGTGCTGGGCGAGGCGCTGTGGACGATCAAGCCCGACTTCACCATCAGGGACGGCCTCGGCGTCGCCTTCGCGCCCGGCTTCGATGTGCCTGACGCCTTCATCGACGACGTCAAGCGCCTGACTTACACCGCCTACGACGAATCCCCCACCGGGAACGACGACTTCATCGGCGACGAGTCGCTCGACCGTCGCATGCGCGCCACCGGCAAGCCCCTGCTCGTGCTGATGGGCGCCGAGGAGCAGATCGTCAACGACCCCCAGCGAGCGCTGAACCAGTACGCGAGCGGAGACCCCGGGGCCGAGACCCGGTTGATCGCCGGCGCCGGCCACTCTCCAAACGTCGAGAAGCCGGCGGAGACGGCCGATCTGATCCTCGAATTCGGCACGAAATGAGGCCTCTCAGGCACGGATTGCAAATATGGTTGCAGTCGCGGGTTGCCGTCCGGGAACTGGCGTACCTTACGAACCTATGTTCGACTCAAGCAAAAACATAAGCGCCCGGCTGGCCGACGCCGCCGACCTGTTGATCGACTTCGCCACGCTCGGCGAGTACGGGCTGGAGCCCGTTGGGAGAGCCGCGCCGAGCTGCGAGGCAAGGTGCCGTCAGGCCGTCCCAATCGGGACCAGCCGGCGGCGTCGACCTGGCGAGCCCTCCAACGCCGCCTCGCCACAGCCAAGCGGATATGAGCGCCGGCACCGGGTCGAGGGGCCTTTCCTGCTCCGCCCCTGAGCTCGCCCTCCCTTCGCGATGTGAGTGCGGTCGGATCGGTCCCTGCGGACAGAGCGAGCGAGCAAAGAAAAGGGCCGCCCGCGACGGGCGGCCCTGCACTGCGAAGAACCGGCGGCGACCTACTCTCCCAGGGGGTTGCCCCCCAAGTACCATCGGCGCAGAGTGGCTTAACTGCTCTGTTCGGAATGGGAAGAGGTGTTTCCCACTCGCCATGCGCCACCGGAATTTTGCGAGACGCTCGGTGGAGCTTGAAAACTGCACAAGGCCTTCAGAGTAAAATAATCGAAATATCCGTCAAGCCCTCGACCCATTAGTACCGGTCGGCTGAACGCATTACTGCGCTTACACCGCCGGCCTATCAACCTGGTGGTCTACCAGGGGTCTTACTCCCTCAAGGGGATGGGAGAGTTCATCTCGAGGACGGCTTCCCGCTTAGATGCTTTCAGCGGTTATCCGTTCCGTGCGTAGCTAACCTGCGATGCCCTTGGCAGGACA